>Ga0208040_1002359_pt1 | contig 16678 bp, 17 predicted proteins | sample AD_UKC083_MetaG_FD_184431 | JGI IMG/M metagenome (GOLD analysis project Ga0208040, IMG submission 184431) | Active sludge microbial communities of municipal wastewater-treating anaerobic digesters from USA - AD_UKC083_MetaG (SPAdes) (version 2) | ecosystem: Engineered > Bioreactor > Anaerobic >...
GCCGTAATCGCCCGAGAGAAAGAACCAAACTCCGAAAAAGAGTGTGGAAATGATTCCCATTGAAGCAACCAGGCCGTCAATGCCGTCAATAAGATTCAGGGCATTGATTATAAGAACAATGACGAAGACAGTTATTATATAATATACCCAGACCGGCAGCGACTGTATCCCGAGGAATCCGTGAAGGCTGGTGAAGTGTATGTCGGTGAAGAGGGCGATTATAACAGCCGTCAGCGCCTCGGCTGCAAACTTTTTCCAGGGGTTTATATAGATCAGGTCGTCCTTCACCCCTATAAAGAAGAGCAGCATTGCGGCAGCGGTGAAGTAAGAAACATAGTGCATGTAACCGTTAACCCCCATTAGAAATCCGAAGATGAAGCCGGCAAAGATGCCAATGCCACCAAGGGTAGGTGTCTCCTTCTTGTGAATCTTGTGCCTGCCCGGTTTGTCAAGGAGATGCTTTTCGTTGACAACCTTTATTATCTTGGGAAGATAATACCAGGTAATGGCAACCGAAGATGCAAATGCCAGCATGATTGCCAGCCAACCTTTAATTACTAATTCAGGCATGGGACGAAGTTAGATTGTTTAGAAATAATTGTAAAATTTAATTATCAACAATATATCTTCCCCTCATTTTTAGCTCTGCAGTCATTTTTATCTTTTCTCTTACGAGATAAAAAAGAAACAACGGAGTGGAAATAAAGTTCCGTCTCCAGAGTCTCTTCGGCTCCCGGAGCAGTCGCGGCAGCCATTCCAGGCCCATCCTTATCCAGAACTCTCCCGATCTCCGTACTGTTCCCGCGTAGAAGTCGAACACGGCTCCCACGGGGCAAATGAGAGGTGCACTGAGCATATCCCTGTGCTCATGCACCCATTTCTCCTGTTTCAGAGCGGTCATCCCGACGAACAGCGCCTGCGGCGCGAAGCTGTTGACCGCGGTTATCATCGCGCAGTTCTCCTCCTCAGTGAATACCTCCCTGAACGACGGGCTGTAAGTACCGACTCTCAGCGACGGGTGTTCTGCCGCCAGCCTCTCTCTTATCTTCCGAAGTGTCTCTTCGGAGGATCCCAGGTAGAAGCACGACCCGCCTCTCTTGCCGAGGGTATCAATAATCACCTCGTGCAGGTCAGACCCTGCTATCTTTTCTATCCTGCGCCCCCGGAGCACCCTTGCCGCGAGCTGTATTCCGGTGCCGTCCGGGATGAGCAGGTCGGCTTCCATCAGCGCCTCGCGAAACTGCACATCTCTCCTGGCAATTACATACGAATGCGGATTAAGTGTGGCCACCACCCCTTTCACCCCGTCAGCGAAGTAATCCCTGTTTCCCGCGTACACACTGTATCCCAGCACCGAAACTGTGTTCTGCCGGCTCATCGCAACATGATTCATTATTCTCTCTTCAGTCTCCTGCCCTCAACCGTCACGAAGCTGCCTATCTTGATCACCTCGGTGAGCACGTGCTGGATATCCTCCTTTGAGCGCCACCACCCGGCTGCATCAAAACCAGTATAGGTTCCGCTGCCGCTGGTGCCGGTAAAAACGGTTAGCCCGGCCTCCTTAAACGCTTTCCCAAATATCACTGAAGACCTTCTCAGGTGATATGGTGAGGAGACCAGGATAAGGGTGTCCAGACCAGGATTGGTACCGATGTAATCCCGGACTATTACTGCCTCGTCCAGGGTGCTCCGTGCGTCACCCCGCAGGATAGTTATGCTGTCAGCCGGCACTCCCAGCGCCACCAGGCTTCTGACAGCCTGAGATGTATGGCTGATGATTTTCACTCCTCGGTCAGTGAGCCCCTTGTAACCGCCCATGCTCTCCTCGGCAATTATCACCCGGTCAGCAATACCTGAACGATAAAGGTCAGCAGTCTTCAGCACCCTGTCGGTGAAGTTGCCCATCAGCAATACAAGGGCATCTGCATGCGAAGGCACACTCTCCTTTACCAGCCACGTTCCTGCCCGGCGGCATCCGCCAATATAGGCTGCACTGAGTGCGACCAGTACCAAAAGGAAGGTAGTTTTTGAGTTAAACACTGGGTATTCAGAATTCGATAATCGGAACAACAATAAAATTCAGAGATCCCTTAGAGGCTATAAATAGTCGCTCGTGGTGGATCACAGTTAATATTTTTTCAAGGAATGTTTAATTTTTTTTGTTTTAATAGTTAATTGGCTTATCTTTACAGCAATCCACTCATGTGGAGGTGGAGGGTTGTAAGGCCCTTGCCCCGGAAACGGGGTTTTTTTATGGTAGCTTTTTAACCCCATATGAGATTATCAAGCCGTTATATCTGAAGAACTTTTTTTTTCGGATTTTCAAGCAAAACTTGTTACATCCCAGCGCGCATACAACATCCATTAAATCCATTCAGCTAAAGCCTCTGTAACCACCCTCTGCCCCTCCGGGTTCATGTGTATCGGGTCAAAAAAGAGTTCGGTCCTGTGTGAAAACTCCGGGACAAGGTCAATGATGTCCGCACCCGGACAATGTTCCCGTGCAAGAGAATCTATCAGGAACATCGAACGGATATACTCAGGCTTTTGAGCATTTATCAGTGGCTCCCAGACGGGTGTGTTCAGGAGCAGCACCCTGGTGTTCTTGCTGTTCAGGAATTCAAGTGTTGCAGAGAAATCGTCCATCAGCTCCCGGCTGAATGTTATAGGCCGGAACCCGCGCAATGCATCCTCATTGTTGTATCTTACAGTATCTACAACCCCGAACTTAAGGTTATCCCAGTTCTTCAGCCAGCCGCGGGCGGAGGCGTTCAGTAACTGTGCATTGAATCTCCCTGATCTCAGGATTTTGTAGCGATAAAAGTCAAATTTTTTCGCGGAGCTTTTGACATAAGAATTCACACCCCTGTCATCCATGAACGGCAGGAAGAGTTTCCACGAGTTGAGGCTCAGCCCCTCGCCGGAAAAGAGCCATGGGTCGATGCTGAGAATGACAGTCTCCGGTGGTTCGGAACAGATGTCAAAGTATTGCTCAGCCATCACCCTCCGGTCGGCCATGTTGACCCCCTCGCGGGTGTACTTGGCCACCGTAAGACCGCTTTCCTCCTCCAGGGCTACCTTGTCAACGGCAAGCATGAGGTGCGAGTGGCCTATCATCAGAACGTCAGCATCGCTCCTTATTCCATAGAACCGCTCGATCCCCTTCAGAAGTACAAGCGAGATGATGAGATCAAAGACAAAAAGGATGGCAATGAACAGCAATACCCGCAAAAAATTGCGCCCAAATCTGCGGTCGTTTCTTATATCATTAACCAGGTGTACCGACATCTGGTGTTATCAGAACTGGAAATATATAAACTGCTCCGATGAGACTCCGAACATCGCTATCATGACAAGCAGCAGCGCATATCCAGCCCATCGCAGGCTGCGGGGCACCATCGTTGGACCCATGTATATCGATGCCACTCCCCGGTATTGGAGTATCTGGATGGCATACAGAAGCAATACCAATGCAAAGCCCAGTACTGTTTCAAAGGCTGAGGAGCCCAGGTAGGGTAATCGGTCCCAGCCGGTGAACATGTGTGTAATTATATGCCATGCGTCCCCTGTATTATCAGCCCTGAAGAATACCCATGAGACCAGCACGGCCATGAATATGACAGCCACCCTGAATGGATGGATCCATTTCGACTTGTAGAATGCTTTATCCAGCCCGCCTCCTTTCAGAAGCTTATCTCCCAGGAATTCCAGGATATACAGAACCCCGAATATACCACCCCAGATTATGAATGTCCAGTTTGCCCCGTGCCACAGTCCGCTGACGAGGTAGACTGCCATGATGTTGAACATCCATCTGCCGGTTGAGACTCTGTTGCCTCCGAGGGGTTTATAGACATAATCGGCGAACCATGTTGAGAGCGAGATATGCCAGCGGTGCCAGAAGTCCCTGACCGATTTCGCCAGGTAGGGCAGGTTGAAGTTCTGCATCAGTCTGAATCCCAGGATATGGGCGCTGCCTATTGCGATGTCGGAGTATCCGCTGAAGTCGCAATAAATCTGGAAGGCGAAGAAGAAGGTTGCGAGGAACAGTGTGCTTCCACCGAATACTTCGGGTGAGGCATATATCTGTTCAACGTATGCTGCCAGCCTGTCGGCTATCACCACTTTCTTGAAGAGGCCCCATATTATCAGTTTCGATCCCTCGAGCAGTCGTTCCGATGAGAAATGCTGTTCCTTTTTGAACTGGTCGAGGAGGTTTGTGGCGCGTTCTATCGGGCCTGCCACCAGCTGGGGGAAGAATGAAACGAAGAGAGTGAAGTTGATGAAGTTCTTCTCCACGTGCATCTTGCCTTTGTAGAGATCGATTGTATAGCTGAGAGCCTGGAAGGTGAAGAAGGATATTCCAACGGGGAGGATGACTTTAAGGTATGATTCGCGGACGTCTGCGCCCAGGATTCTGAGCAGGGCTGATGCTTCAGCGATAAAGAAATTGGCGTATTTGAAATAGACCAGTACGCCAAGGGAAGCCACGATGGCCATGGTCATCCAGAGGCGTTGAGACCGACGGTCTTTTGATGCGTTGATTTTCAGTCCTGCCACATAGTTAACCGCGGAGGTGAAGAGCATCAGGAAGCCGAACTCCCATTTCCAGCTCATGTAGAAGTAGTAGGAAGCGATGAGCAGGAACGGGTTCCTCCATTTGAATGGCAGCAGGAAGTATAGGAGTACTACTGCCGGGAGGAAGAGGAAGTATTCGAAAGAATTAAACAGCACAGTAAGCTACGGTACCGGAAAAGGATGGACTAGAAGAGAAAATCAGATCTTTTTAATCCCTGCCAGATGAATGTAGAGAAAGATGACGACAGTGATCAGGAAGAAGCTATTTGCTCCCATGAAGTAGCTGGACATGTAGTTGACCTGCAAAAGACGAATGTGGAAGACTGCAGACACAGATCCGAGTGCTACCAGGAGCAGTCCGATCACTGCAGAGGTGTAGGCAATCCATTTCAGTGTTTTCATAGTTTTAGAATTTATGATTTAAAGCTAAACTCGTACTTAGCTGACACCAGCCTTCTTCTTCTCTGTCACCTGAGTCAGAATATCCACCATTCTTCTCTCAAACCTATCCAATGTGAATTGCGCCTCGTACCTGGCGCGGCCTGCTGAACCCATTCTTTGCCTCAGATCGGGATCTTTTATTAGCACTTCAAGTTTATTTGCAAGCGCCCCGGCATCTCTTTGGGGCACAAGAAATCCGCTTACGCCATCTTCAACCACATCAGATATTGCACCTTCAGGTGTTGACACAATAGGTAGAGAATACTGCATGGCTTCAAGCAGTACCAATGGAAGGCAGTCGTTAAATGTTGGATGCACAAAAATGTCGGTCTTCACAAAGGCTTTTTGTTTTTCTTCGCCGTATTTCTTTCCAACCACATCGACATAACTTATGAGCCCTGACTCTTCAATTTTCTTCCTCAATTGATCCTCAGTTACATCACCCTCACCACCAATCATAGTGCAATGAAAAGTGTAACCTTTTTCTCTGACAATTTTCAATGCATCAGCCAATATGAATACTCCCTTCGACTCAATCAGATGAGACAGGAAAAGAATTTCAGTCACAGCACCTGACCCTTTATTGTTTAATTTCCTAGTTCCTATGTCCAGATCAGGGATTCCGTTTGGGCAATAATGAACTCTATCAACCGGAACATACTTCTGCACATCAGAATACAGATATTTTGAAAGGATTATTACATCCGCCTTTTTAAATACTATCCTATACAGGAAGTTATCGAATATTCTTTCCTGATTTATCTTGACTCCCTTATTATGAAAGTGATAAACCCTCTTGACACTGAAAAGCCTGACAATTAATACAATGAGAGCGTCCTTGTAGAATCCTATACCTTTTGAAGATATGGTCAGATAACAGAGTTCTGGCCTAAAGAAAAGTAGTGCTCTTTTAACCTGCCAGATAAGACTGAGGTATCTCAATAACTTTCTTGACGAATTTTTCCCTATCTCCTTAACCGAGGCGGAGGTACCTAGGTTGATGTAGCGGCAATCAAAGTACTCATCGATCAATCTGCTTTCCTTGATAAAACCCCCGACTAACGACGAACCGTGCACTGGAGGAGAATAATGAAGTATAAAAAGTATCTTAGTCAATTCTAAAGACTTAAACAGGCCTGTAACGGCCTTTCCAGAATTTAAGGATTAGTCTTGTGAATACTCTGGGTTTCTTGGAAGCACTTCCGGAAACGAATTGAATGGCATCATATGCTCCCTGGCAGAATCGATCCAGCCCCCAGTCACTGATAATCTCTTTTGATTTCTCTCCCATTTCCCTGCGTTCTTCAGCCCCGAGTGTATCCATTTTAATTAGAAGATCTGCCAATTCATTAACATTATTGGGTGAAAATGTGTAACCGTTTACCCCATCCTTAACAAGGGTCGATGCACAGCCGACCTGGCTGCTGACGATAACCGGTAGCCCGGACGCCATCGCTTCATTGACAACAAGACCCCATGTTTCGCCATGCCTGCTTGGAAGAATAAAATAATCTGCCTTCTGATATATATTCTTTAAATCATCCTGAGATCTAAAAGGAAGAAAAGTCACCGTTTTCAATCCGTTTTGATTCGAAAATTCAACAAGCGATTCATGTTCGGGCCCATCTCCTACCAGAACCAGTTCTTTGGGCTTGGCTGTTATAGATGCATAAACCTGAAAAGCATTAACTAGGAATAAAAAGTTCTTCTTGGGGATTTGTCTTCCAATGGTCAAGATATAAGCAGAAGTACTGTTATTTGATTCAGTGGGATTTTGATTTTTCCAGAATGAATTATCGACCACATTCAGACCGTAAAAAATCTGAAATTCCTTGAATCCAAAATAGGTAAATGTCGGATTCCACACTTTTGAAGGACATAGAATTGCATCGGCACATGAATATATTCTCTTCTTAACAAAGTCAACTAAAGCTGAACGTGGTACGTCCACCAGACGTGCATCGTCAAATATTACTATCTTTCTCTTGTGCTCCACTGCCCATCGAACCCCTGCCGCACCAGAGGGAAAAGCAATGGCACCGGCAAACACAATATCCGGTTTTAAATCATTTAGTTTTCTTCTTAATGCAATATTAGCGGCAGATGGCGAGATCTCTTCCATTCGTTTGTTTGGGAAAAGACAGTGCCAGTTTGCTGGGTGTGAGGCTGAATCTCCAGAGAAAGCATATGGGCTTCCAGCACCGGCAATTTCAATAATTTCAAGCTCAATGTCCTTGCCATGAAGATATTCAGTCAGCGCAGACAACCTTGGTGACCAGTATATTCGGAAATCAGTATGTGTAATTACAGCCTTTGTCACTTTGATGAAAGGCGAAAAAGATGATTAACAAGGCCAGATGGAAGAGGAAGCATAAAAATATAGAAAGCTACCTTCCAATTAGCTGGATCATAATACAATGATGTGATCGCTTCGCTAAAGGAGCGCCAGCGCATACCTAGTCTAAGGTAGATTGAAGCCCTCATCTTGTGCCAATGGCCTATATACTGTCTTAAACCCGGTATTGGCTTCCCTTGATTATAGAGACCTACCAGACTATTCCCCACGATATCTGGTATTTGCGGTATTCTATTTGGTATATCATTATATGTATGTGCCAGGTCCAGATTGAAAACAGATTGGGGGTTTAGAGAGTATGCCACTGGGTATAAGAATGCCAGTTTTGCCCAAGTAACAAGATCCTCACCAGAACGAACTCCTTGAGGAAACCCACCAATTGTTATAAGGGCTTCCTTTTTTATTGCAACTGCAGATGAATGTATTGGGGGATGCGAATTAGATGCCACCTGAAAATAATTGGTTAGAATTCCTTCCTCTCCATCAAATAGAATTTTCTTTAAATGCATTCCTGAACGATTACCGGCAGAATCCTGCAAGAAATAGGAAGTAGCTACCATACTGCAATCCGGATATTTCTCAATAAGGATGGTAATAGTTTCCAAAAATTCAGGAAGCCAAACATCGTCAGCATCCAAAAAGGCAACCCACTCACTCTTTGCTTCCTCAATGCCGCGATTTCTTGCTGAAGAAACACCCTGATTTAGTTGATTGACAAGTTTAACCAACGGATGTTTAAGTGTAGCTACAACAAGTTCTGATCCATCTGTCGATCCGTCATTAACTATGATTATCTCAACAGGTAAAATGCTTTGAGCTAAAACAGAATTAAGTGCATGCAGAATTGCGTTGTTCTTATTATAAAGCGGTATGACTACCGATATCCTAAGTGTAGACATATTCGTTTATCTCCTCAGCCTGTGAGCCAACAATTCCAAACACCATACCCATTAGTGTAAAATGAATATTAGTAAAATAGATATTGTATCTGATTACATTATCACTATATAAGAATCCCCCAAATGTTACAAAAGTAACTAATATAGAGGCAGTTAATATATGCAGGTCATAATCCGTGATTTTTCTGTGCATTCGAAAAATCGCCCAAAAATAATAGAGGTTATATGCAATAAATAAGCCTAGACCCAAATAGCCATAATTATATCGGGTTGATAAATAATCATTATGGGTTTCTATTGCAGGAAAATTCAGCTTTCTTTTTAAGAGTTTCACATCCTCTCGTGGTCCTTTGCCAATATATCTATTAAAAGACTTCATGTCAGAAAGCAGAATATCATTAATCATGGATCTGCCCGAACTCCTGAAATTTTTATTACCCCATGACAGGTCTTTTATTGTTCCTTCTCCGGTATAGAACATCTTTTCCTGCACTGGAACTGAAAAGAAAACTGCTGAACCAATAAAAATTGACACTAGTATGGTCAGTATCCGGACCTGAGGTCTTATTCTAATGAATGACAAAGGAATAAGTAATAGACTCATAAAAATTGCCATCCTTGTTACTGCTAACACCGGAATTAAAAGCAATAGCCCAAATTTTACAAGATCCTTAACTTTATAATATGTATAAAAGTCAGAAATAGCTACTGCCGCCAGAATATTGGCAGTCATCACTAGTGCAGCATTCGTCATGAAACCAAATCTGCCGAATTTCAATATCCAAAAGGTAAAACTAAATACAATGAAGACAGTAGTAAACTTCCTGAAAACACCGAGGATATCAGTTGCCGTAATTTCTGAGTAATCAAATCCAGAGACTGCTATTCCAATAAATATCGGACTTAGCATCATTATGGTAGATTGTAGTCCCAGGAAGGAGAAATTAAATAAAAGATGAAGAACCAAATAAATTGCCCAGGGTAGGATATAAACGAGTGGCATTCTGTTTCTCCTATTATTGGCAAAAGTATAAATCGCATAAAGCAAGGCAAATACCCATATATATCCTTGAAATGAAAACCCGGCTACTCTGAAACTCAAAAAAGAAGCGGCAAAAATTAAGTAGAGATTGATATTCAGAAATCTTACCAAACGTGACTTCTCCATTACATCAATCTAATTAGAAATTGCATCAATGTTTTTAAATCTACCCAATTTCAAAGCAAAGGAGAGTGTCAAGAGAGCCTGCTTAATATTGAAATCATCAGGTACCGAAGTCCCAACCTTTACCGATACCATTCCCTCAATTAATCCGCCGGAAACTGAAATAATATGATCGCCTGTCGGAAAATATGGATTATTCTTATATGCAAGTGATCCGAAATAATCGCCGTGGAAAATGACAATAAATTCCGAGTTGAAAAACGTCTGAAATTTCGAATAATAATAAAATTCAAGTCCTGTTAAGAGAAAGAGGGTCTCCTCCTCATTCTTAAAAACCATTGAAATAGGTATATCAACATATGGTTGAATGTCTGAAAAGGATGAGGCGTATTTTGCACCAGCATAAAGATCGATAAAATCTGTATTAAAGATTTTGTAATCAGCCGATAATAAGAAAGACTGGTTCCTGACTATTTCTGTAAATGCAGTTAGGCCACCATATAATGTAAGTCTTTCGCCAATTGGCATATTAACAAAAAGAAAATGATTATCAGAAATCCCAACGCTCCGTGAAAAGAAAGACAAATTTCTTTCATGAAAATCCTGGCTCCGTGACTGTTCAGATATTAGCAGTAGTAAAAAAGCAACAAGAACAACAATTAGCTTATTCTGAGAATACATTTTTGATGGCATTGGAAAGGATTTCGTTCCCTGTGTTATTTAAGTGCAGGCCATCGGCAGAATATTCAGGCTTAAGATAACCCTCCTCGTTACATAAGTAGTCGTAGATGTCAATACACTTTGTCTTTGAATCTATTGCACATTTAGAGACTAGCATCATATTAATCTCTCTAATTATAGACGTCTTTATCAACTCATTATCTAATTCAAAGTCCTTTGTATACGGCATTATTCCGATAAAACAAGAAAAGTAATAATCGCGACGCGCATTGGCCAGTATTAAATCATAATTACTACTGAAATAAGCCATTAGCTCCTCTTCTGAAAGACTTTGATTTTGAAGGAAATCGTTCACTCCTATGCAAAATATTGCGTTAGAACCCTGGGGGTTGGAATATCTATCATGAAAACTTGAGAAACTTTCTCCTGATACTGCATTATTATTAATGCAATACAATGGAAAGTGATACCAAAATGGCAGGCGTGCCATGTGAGAATCACCCCACACTTCAATCGTTTCGCTATTGGGGCAGCTCTTTTGGCATGCCGTAAAAACTAAAAGCAATATTATGCCTATATATAGCCGAGCAGAGATCGTAAAAAAGTAAGTTTGTTAGGTATCATTCTATTCAGAGCAAGAGGGATGATTATGGCAAATAAAATGAATAGTGGAATAAAATATTGTATAGCAACCTCTTGAACCTTGAAAACTTTTGTAAGGAGTATAAACAATAACCCAATGATTGTAGTATTCTGCAGGTAGATCGGAAATACATTCCTCCCGATAACATTAAATATCCCTGAGGTTTTTGCAATTTTTCCAGATAAAAAAAGGATAGATACAATTGCAGTAATACTGACTAAATAAGAATTTTCCCATCCGGTCAGAATATAGACTATCATAAAGGTCGTCCACATAAGAATGAATATCCATCCAAATTGATTAATGTACAGATTTGCTTCTGCCCTGATTGTGCTATACACCATTCCAAAAACAAAAAATATAAAGTACCTACCATATAGTTCTAGTGCGAAAGCAGGAGGTAACGTAATAAATATCAGGACAATACCAATAACAGTCATTACAAGCATTGTTTTTGCCCGGAACAATTTACCCAATAAGGGTATGGTCAGATAATAAGCAAATAGAACATAAATAAACCACAAGAACGTTGCCGGTGCTCTTGTCGGGAAAATGAATTGATTATAAATGGCATTGCGAAAAGAAGCTAGATACAATGACTTATCTGAAGCAAGAATCAGGTCAATCATGAAATACACAATAGCAAAGAAAAGAAATGGTTTCGCGAACTTAATTCCCTTCCTGTAACAAAACTCCAAGTGGTTAAATTGCCTGGAAAATACATCCTTGGTATAGGTAAACAGAAAACCCATTATGAAGTAAAAAACTGCCATATGGAACTGGTAGATGAACAGTCTTACAGTTTCATACCAGAGCACCCCGGCTTCAGAAATAAAATACATATGTCCAAAAACCACGAAGCACATGGTAATGCCCAGAGCTACATCTATTTCGTCTAAATGGGCCTTTTTAACTCCTGATTCTGTCATCTTAGGTTTTAGGGATGTATCTTTATAATCAGGGTGATTTCGTAAGCAAAACAATTGAAGATAATTACCGTCTAACTGTATAATGAATTTAATTTTTGTCGAAAGACTTCGATCGAAAAATACTCTTCAGCCCGTTTTAGTCCATTAATGGCCAATTCTTCGCAAAGGTCCGGCTGCTGAAGAAGTATCTTTATCTTTTCAGCAAGGTCATTTGAATTTCCTGTTTTGAAAGCGAGTCCCGTCTCACCATCAATTATTATCTCCTTCAGTCCGGAGGTTTCTGAAGCGATTACAGGTTTACCTACAGCCATTGCTTCAGCTGCGGTTAATCCGAAACCCTCAAAACGGGATGGTACAACGACAATATCCATTATGGACATCAATTGCACCGCCTTCTCCCAGGTAGCTTCTCCGTAAAAGGTAACATTGTTATTAAGACCAAAGCTTTCTGCTGCATCCTTTAATTTCAATTCATCAGGGCCGGTTCCCACAATAATAAGATGCGCTTCAGTACCATCATATAATAATTGCTTAAATGCTGCCAGTAAGAGATCTATGCCTTTCTCGCAACGTAGCCTAGCAACTGATCCTATCACTTTCAGATCAACTGGTATATTCAGCTCATGTTTTAATTGCATCTCATCGACCTTCGATACTATATCCTTGATTTTTTCAATATCAATTGCATTATGTATTGTGAAGTGTCGAGGTTGGTCTCTTACTGGCCTGGTTTCATCAAAGAGTGTTGAGCTTCCAAACCAGCTTTGTTCAGCATTCTGTGAGACCGTTATAAATTTTTGAGTTAAATAGGAGGCTGAGTTCAGTAAAAACCTTGCCCTTTTCCCATGGGTATTTGTAAACGGCTGATGAACTGTTGCATAAACCCTTCTTACTCCTGATAATCTTGCGGCAATTATTGGCAGTGCACCTGGCGCCATATATTGTACGTGAATAATATCAGGACTATTTAATCTGATCTCCTTTTTAAGTTTTTTTATAAAACTTATTGCGCTAATTCCTCTGTTAAGGTTTAGCAGTCTGACGGCAATTCCACTGCTTTCAAACTCCCCTACAATTATTTCATTATACTCAAAATAACACAACAAATTGACAGAATAATTCAAGGATTGTAATACAGCTGCCATGGTCAGAGTTTGCCTCTCTGTGCCACCCTGTAATAAACATGGTATTAATATGGTAAGTTTCGGCGAGTTCAAGATCTCAATCCAGATATCCTTTTAACTGAAATTAATCTCTCGTTTCTATTTCGGCCCTTGGCTAATCTGTTTATCAAGCGGAGTAATGGCTTGATTAAAAGCATTCCACGTCTATTTTTACTGAGAACGTTGAAGATATTGTGCATATACTCATATTCTACAGGCAATTCGAGGTAATAATCCAGACTAATATTCGGGAATTTACTCCTTATAATTTGTTGCATCGCGCCTACTTCTGAACCACCATGTAAAGTGCTGATCCCTCCCTCAGCTTCAAATACTGATATGATATCCGATTTAGATGCATAGCTACATTTGTGTATTATCAATGCCTCAAGAAAGAAAATCCAATCAGAAATAATTCTGTGGCTTTCATCATAAATACCAACCTTTTCAAAGAGATCACGCTTAATGAAAGAAGCCGGATGCAACAATGAACCATTAGTAAAAGTGAGGAGAGAAATAGTTTTGGGAGAACAATTCAAGAAATATCTATTGTACTGTTTCGATATCATCGAACAAGCTATAATATCAGTATTGGCAGGCTCCTGAAATATATTTTCCAGAACAGTATCAGTATACAGGTAATCTCCGGAATTAAGAAACAGGCAATACTCGCCAGTGGCTAACTTTATGCCTTTATTCATTGCATTATAGATACCACTATCAGGTTCTGATACCCAAATTTTAATATATTCTTTGTGTTGTTTTATTAAGGCAACGCTATTATCATTTGAGGCCCCATCAATAATGATATATTCGAAATCCTTATATGTTTGATTTACAACGCTCTTTATTGTCCTGCCAAGCCCCTCAGCATTATTCTTATTAATGGTAATGACTGATAGCCTGGCTTGCCGATTCTTATTGTCTTCCATATGCATCTAGGTACTTCTTGACAATAATCTCCGGACTGAAAATCTCTAACGCTTTGGCTCTGATTGCATCCCTATCAAAACTCTCATGACACGAGCTGAAGTATTCTATTTGATCAGTGAGCGATTCAGAAGAAAAATCATTTGTTAGTAGCCCATTAAATCCATTTTTAATTATATCCAAACTCCCATCTACTGGCGTACTTATAACAGGAGTTCCACAGACAAGGGATTCCAATAGTACGTTTGGTAAATTCTCTTCTCTACTTGATATAATAACACCATCCACAGCAGAATAAATCATTGCCATTGTATATTCATCCCTTACGAATCCAAACTCAATAATTTTTTCACATTTTTCTTGAGATACCGGGCCGACTTTTAGGATTAAGACTGCACCCCCTAATTTAATAACAGAGGTGCGGAATATATGATATCCCTTGTTATAATTATCAGCATAGGAAGACACATATAACAATATAATTTTATTTAGCGGGAGTAAAAGATGCTTTCTAGCTACAGATTTCTCACTTTTCTTAAAAGTATCTATATCCAAAGTATTACGTATCAAATAGTGTGGTCTTTCAGCAAAGTGTTCACTCTGCCCTGACAGCTTAAGCATTTTATTATTAAGAACTATAATGTTCAGGTTTTCACAAGAATTGTATATGGCCAACTTTTCTTTTCGTAGTGCAGCTTCAAGGTCTCTAAAATTGCCAATATTATTCTCAACATCACTTAACAAATGAAACCCGCCTTGAAAGGGATTTTTATCATGTAAAGTCCAAAATATTGGCTTTTTGATCGCAGAAAAAAAAGTTGGATAATCGACGAAGCCATTTACAAAATGTAAATTAATGATATCGGCCTCTTTAACGGCAGAATGCAAGTGAATCCTATAGTCCGATCTGATGAATGAGAAAGAATCATACGTTCCGGTTTTGGATTTCAAGACTCTTGCATTCTTTACATACTCATTGAGCGGTAATCTGCTGGCTCTTAATATCTTTCGAATAATTGAGTCTTGGAATTTTATTACACCTGTATGTCTTTTGTTATGTGATTGGAGCAATAGTATCTTAGAATCAATTCCTGCTCTAACCATCGCTAAATGCAGTCTTACTGCAGCAATGCCAGCTCCACCACTATCTGATTTAGAAATATGTAATACTTTTAATCCCAAATCACAACGCTTATTTTTCAGCTAATCGTTAGTCATTTAAGTAATGAGTGAGAAATAATTCACTTACAGTTCATGAAATTTCACAAATTGTTTCTTCCACTCCTCAATCTCACTCAAAGGAACCTTGACATCTACAGGAATTCGATTCTGGATTGAGTTATTCAATGATCCAATTTCATCTGAACCAATAACCGGAAGTCCGAAGTCTTTTCTCATTTCCATAGCCCGGTTATCAATGCCAATAATAATTGCATGACACGAATATTGTAGTGCCAAAATTCCAGCATGAAGACGCGTACCGATATAATCTATTCCTCCTGAATCCAATTTTCTTCTAAAATCTGCAACCCTTGGCCGTAAGAAGGTAACATTATTTTTATAACCTAGCCTTTCTACATAATTAATATCCCCTATCCCCTGGGGGAAGCAAATCACTTCATCGTAGTGATCCAAACATGTTTTTATCAAAAGTGAATCACGGATTTCATTTTGATTATAGTCGGTTAAAGTAAAAACAACACACTGTTGCCTTTCTGCTGATATTCCCTTAATTGTATTATCTGTAATCCTCCATAAAGTGGGGCATCCGGTATTTATGCTCTTAATACCAATGGATCTAAGCTTTTCCTGTGTATAATTGTCCCTTACAGAATGTAAGTAATCCTTTGACAGGGCTTTTCTCAGTAAATACTTTGTATATGAGCTAATAGGGGCACTTTCATATTGCCACCAACCCAGACCTATTAAAATCACATTTCGGACCCCAAAAGTATTGCGCAACTTCAAGACCCATTGTTTGTAATTTAACATGTTTGCATTCAATGAGTTTGTTCCTCCAAAGAATACTAAATCACTCTTTGCAATGCACCCACGTGTATAGGTGCCAATATCCATTGGAGCTAATTTGTAATACTGGCTGTTTGGAAATAATTGATTCAATTCCGTGTAGACGGAATCCATAATTATATCATTGCCAAGGTTATATGAACCTATAGATGTATCAAAAACTGATATTATCATTAAAAAATGAATTTTAATTTCGCAATTAGTGTCCTCATTATCGAAAAGGCCATTTTAATGCTTCTTTTCATGATATTGCCATTCTTTATGACCTTAAAGCCAAAATCAAGGACTTTGACTTTATTGCCACTTTCAAACCACTTAAGTATGGTATTTAACTCTGTTGCCATACCTCTGGCATTCTTCCAATCACTTCCGGATTTACCTCCATAATGAAATATGTATTTGTCGTGACCATCAATAGCGACTACATCATAACCGTCTTTCAGCAATTGAGCCTGTAACTTTGTAATTCCCCATGCCCACTGGTAACTTTCGTCAAGCAAATGCCTTTGATAAAGCTCCTTGTCAATAAGGAAACAGTACCCATCTGCTCGATTAGGGGGAGTATCACAATACCCAAATGCAGCTACTCCAACCTTATAATTATCTAATAATACTTTCAACCATAAGGGATTCTTAATCAAGACATCTGAGTTTAATAATAGAATATGGGTGGCTAACTCTGAGCATAATTTACTTCCAATATTATTCCCTTTAGCGAAAAAGGTATTCTCATTTAGAAATCATTGGTGATGCGTTAATTTTTTAGATATATCTGTAAACAATTGATATTTATTTAATTATAAACGTTCTTTGATTTTTTGATTTGATTTGTGCAATAGCTTTGTGAGAAATCACAAGGTTATGA
>Ga0208040_1002368_pt1 | contig 16627 bp, 15 predicted proteins | sample AD_UKC083_MetaG_FD_184431 | JGI IMG/M metagenome (GOLD analysis project Ga0208040, IMG submission 184431) | Active sludge microbial communities of municipal wastewater-treating anaerobic digesters from USA - AD_UKC083_MetaG (SPAdes) (version 2) | ecosystem: Engineered > Bioreactor > Anaerobic >...
GATGGCAATAGCAAAATTGTAAGTCAAAACTCCTTCACCGATGGTAATGTAAGCCCCTTGTTCAATAAAATTAATATATTCTTTTCCTCATAGCCCTCTGCCCTCAGCCCTCTGCTCTCTGCCCTTTGCCCTTAGACCTCTGCTTTCTGAAAAACATCTTGACAATAAAAGCACTATAAAAAGCGTAAAAACGATTTGGAAATGGAAAAGTTATAAATGAACGGCAGAATGTCGTTTTTCCGTAAGGTTGATGTTCTCATCAACCACCAAACTACAGGATTTAGTTTTTCCAGTATCATTACTTTATATATATAAAGGAGTTAACAAAAAATATGTTAAAAGTTTCAATTGCACCGGATGGAAAAGAATATCCTCTTCCGAGTGAAGAAGATGCACAAAAAGAAAGAGAAATATTAAAACAAATTACTGCCGAACAAAAAGCTTTAGGACGAAAAATAGTAGCAGTTCAAGGTTTGGGATTTGTAGGTTGTGTGATGGCTACTGTTGTTGCTGATGCTACAGATAAAGATGGCAACCCTTTATATTTTGTTCATGGTCATCAGCGTGCTTCACAAAGATCGTATTGGAAAGTTCCGGTTATCAATAGTGGCATTCCGCCTGTAAATTCTTCCGATCCCGAAGTTCCGGCAATATTTCATCGCACTGTAGTGGAGAAAAAAAATTTTCGGGCTACCAGCGAAGAAAGTGTTTATGGTTTGGTAGATATTGTAGTTGTAGATATTCAGCTGGATGCAACGAAACCCGCTTTTGGAGATGCAGAAAAAGGTTATTGTGATATAACCGCTTTTCGGGAAGGAATTCGGACTTTGGGAAAACATATTCAGCCCGACTGTTTAGTTTTAGTAGAAACAACCGTTCCTCCTGGAACCTGTGAAAAGGTCGTTAAGCCCATTCTGGAAGAGGAATTTACCAAGCGGGGTATAGATATAGAAAAGAATCCTCCCTTGATTGCTCATTCTTATGAAAGAGTTATGCCCGGAGCTCATTATGTGGCTTCTATTCGTGATTTCTGGCGTGTTTTTTCCGGTGTTAACCCTAAAAGTATAGAACTCTGTCAGGAATTTCTTTCCAATGTTTTGGATGTGGAAAATTATCCTTTAACTCAATTGGACAGCACAAATGCCAGCGAACTTGCCAAAACAATGGAAAATTCATATCGTGCCGTAAATATTGCTCTCACATTGGAATGGGCTAAATTTGCGGAACAGATTGGGGTGGATATTTTCAAAGTGCGCGATGCCATTCGAAAAAGAAAAGGAACGCATGATAATTTGTTGCGTCCTTCATTAGGTGTTGGCGGTTATTGTTTAACCAAAGACCCCGTTTTAGCTAATTGGGCAATGAAGTCACTTTTTGGTGTAGAGGGAAGTTTGGATTTTGCTATTAAAGCTGTTAACACGAATGACACAATGCCGCTACATACAATTGATATCGTTAAAAGCGTTTATCCTGATTTAAAAAACCTGAAGATTGCTGTGTTAGGCGTTTCCTATTTGGAAGATGTAGGTGATACAAGACACTCTCCTTCCAAAACCTTAGTGGAATTTTTGCGGAAAGACCTGGCAATAGTGAAAACCCACGATCCTTATGTAGAAAGCTGGCCCGAAATGGAGGAAAACCATATTCAAAATGACCTGAATAATGTTCTTCCCGAATCCGATGTAGTTATTTTTGCGGTAGGACACAGTCAATATAGAAAACTTGACCCTAAGTATGTGGTTGATTTATGTAAAACCAAACCCTTGATTGTGGATTGCTCCAATTTCCTTTCCGATGAAACCATCAATATATATAAAGATTTAGGATGCAAAGTGCGGGGTGTGGGAAAAGGACATATTGTGAATGAAAAATGAACAATGCAGAATGTAAAAATGTAAAATTGAGAATGGTGAATGAATGATAGAACATAGATAACTGGATAGAATGGATTTACTGGATTATATTAGGAAAGTAATTATAAAATAAAATATCTGTGAAATCTGTGAGAGACATCTGCGTGCTCCTATCTTTTTCGGTGACTTCTATGCTCTCGGTGGCTATGAAAATTGGAGGATAAAATGATTTTAACTGATGCTCAATTATTCAGTGAAATAAGTCGTTGTGAATTTTGTGAGAACAAGCCCTGCAAAAATGCCTGTCCCTGTGATTGTTCGCCTGCCGATTTTATGATGGCAGCTGCTAAAGGTAGACCTTCCGATTTTAAGAGATCTGCAGGACTCATTTTAGCCAGCAATCCTTTAGGGGGAATTTGCGGAAATGTTTGTCCCGATGACCATTGCGTAAATGCCTGTGCGCGTGAAAATTTTGACACTCCAATTCAAATTCCTGCCGTTCAGGCAACAATAATTCGTAAAGCCAGAGAATTAAATATGGTGCCAGAATTTACTCCTCCCTTTTCCTTAAATAAGAAAATTGCCATTATCGGTGCAGGACCTTCTGCTATCGGAGCTGCCGTAACTTTAACCCAATTCGGTTATCAGACGGTAATGTTTGATCCTGAACCTTTAGGAGGTCAGGTAAATTTAATTCCGGAAGAGCGTTTGGAGAAAATTGACTTGCTGGATGACCTGGAATTCCTGGCAGAAACATTCAAAATAGAACATATTCGGAAAAAAATAGAAGAACCCCAAACATTATTAAATGATGACTTTGAAGCGGTAATTGTGGCAGGAGGTTTAAATAAGCCCATTCACTTAAATATTCCTGGGGATGAGACAGCTATTTATGGTTTTGACATTCTAAAAAACCCTTCCCAATATAATTTTACTGGTAAACGCGTTGCTCTTGTAGGTGGAGCAATCGCTGCCGATATGGCATTGCTGATTGCCAAAAATAATGCTGCTTATGTGGAAATGATAACCCTGGAAAATTTCACTGAAATGCCCTTAACGGAACCGGAAAAGGCAACTTTGATTGAGGCAGGAATTGAATTCTCTCCTCGCACCAGGATCACGGAAATAGTTAATGAAGGTAATCAGATTAAAGGAATAAAGACGAAAAAGGTCTATCTTCCTAAAGGAGAGAAGTTTGCCCCAAATTTGATTAGGGACGAAGAAGGAACCACAGAATCCTTTCGTCCTTTTGATCTGGTTATTATTGCTATCGGCAACAAACCTCCTTTTGATGTTAATAAATTAGAGACCCTTTCAGACCGTCTTTTTTTCTGTGGAGATATGATAAATGGTCCTACAACTGTGGTGGAAGCAGTTGCCTCAGGTAAAAACACGGCTTTAAAAGTTCATTCTCTATTAAGCAAAAAGGATATTAGTGAACCCGAAAAGGCAACTAAAAGCTGTTTCCCTGTTTGGGGCTGGAAAAAATATCCTGTTTCACTTGAAACCGATTTCTTTGGGAGAAAAATGGATTCCCCTTTTATCCTTTCTGCTGCTCCTCCTTCCGATGGCTATGAACAGATGAAAAAAGCATATCTTGCTGGCTGGAGCGGTGGAATTATGAAAACAGCTTTTGATAATGAAGATATTCATATTCCGGGTGAATATATGTTCACCTTTGGTGATAAGAAAAAGACCTTTGCCAATTGTGATAATGTTTCAGAGCATCCTTTGGATAGAGTTTGTTCCGAAATAGCTCTTTTAATAAAGGAATTTCCTGATCGCTTAACTATGGCTTCAACAGGCGGTCCTGTTACCGGTGATGATATTAATGATAAAAAGGGCTGGCAAACTAATACTATAAAACTGGAAAAAGCAGGCGCAATGGGTATTGAATACAGTTTATCCTGTCCTCAGGGTGGAGATGGAACAAAAGGTGATATTGTGGCTCAAGACCCTGCTTTAACCGCTAAAATTATAGATTGGGTGATGGAAATTAGCAATCCTGAAATACCCAAACTGTTTAAACTAACCGGTGCTGTAACTTCTATCTATCCTATTCTTTCCGCTGTTAAAAGTGTCTTGGACAAATATCCTGGTAAAAAAGCCGGAATAACTTTGGCTAATACCTTTCCTGCTTTAGCTTTCAGAGAAAAAGAAAAACCCTGGGACGAAGGAATCATAGTTGGTTTAAGCGGTGAAGGCATTTTGCCAATCAGTTATTTGAATTTAGCCCGAGCCGGAAATAGCGGAATTTTCATCTCCGGAAACGGAGGTGCAATGAACTATCTGGATGCAGCAAACTTTTTAGCTTTGGGAACTAAAAATGTGCAGTTCTGCACTATTGTGGAAAAATATGGCTATGGTATAATTGAAGAATTGAAAATGGGACTTTCTTACCTCTTGGAAGCAAAGGGCTTAAAAAGCGTTGCCGAACTTATTGGAATCGCCCAGCCAAAACCCATTACGGACTTTCTTGATCTACCTAAAAAGACCAAAAGTTCTTCTTTAATTAAAGAATTGTGCCTAAAATGCGGAAACTGCACTCGCTGTCCTTACCAGGCAATAGAATTAGATGAGGATTGCTATCCTAAAATTGACCCGGATAAATGTGTTGGATGCTCACTGTGCACACAATTGTGCTTTGCCGGAGCGCTGGAAATGAAGAATGAAAAATGAAAAATGTAAAAGTGAAAGGTGAACAGTGAATGATGAACAGTGAATGGAGAATTAAAAAAGGTTGAGAAGGTTGAGATTTTTTAAAAGCCCAAAGGGCGACACAATGATAGCGATGGGTGCGTAAGCCCCTCGTAAAATGAAAGCCCTGACTTCTTTTCCTTTTTCCTTTTCCCTCTAAAAGGAAGCCCCGAAGGGCGACACAATGATAGCGATGGGTGCGTAAGCCCCTCGTAAAATTGAGAATTGAGAACGGTGAATGAATGATAGAATGCAGATAACAGGATAGAAAGGATTTACTGGATTATATTATAAAATGAAAAATCTGCGTAATCTGCGAAATCTGCGTGCTTATATTTATTATCCGTGTGAAATCCGTGTAATCTGTGCGAGGTATTTAATCAATATATTCTTTGATAATGTTTTCCAATTCTCCGCTATCTTTTAATTCCTTCATTGCCTTATTTATTCTGACATTAATTTCTTTACCTGCTTGCATAGCCAATCCGTATTGTTCATTCGTTTGAATCGTGTAAACAATCTTAATCTCCTGTTGTTGGGAAAAATCCTTGGCTACCCATTCATCAAAAACCATCAGGTCTATTTTGCCATTAAGAAGTTCCCCCAAGGTTTCTATAACAGTAGGATAAAGTTTCAGCTTATTTTTGGGCAGAAGGTCTTTTTCCATCAGGTTTTCGGTTAAATATTGATGGCTGGTAGTGTTGCTTTGGCAGCCCACGATGTATTTTCCGAGGTCCTCTATCTTTTCTACAAATTAAATATATGAATGCGAGGTAATTATGCGTATCCCACGATGTATTTTCCGAGGTCCTCTATCTTTTCTACTTTTACAGGAGAATTGGATTTGGCTACAACAGCCAGGTCTGTTTCAAAATAAGGAATAGTAAAATCCATCGTTTGTTTGCGTTTCGGGGTAATAGTAATAGCAGAGGCAGCAATATCAATTTTGTTAAGTGCTAAAGCAGAAAACAGTTCATCAAACTGGTATTTGGTAATTTGTAATTGCATATTCAATTTATCCGCTATGCGTTTACAGATTTCTATATCAATGCCTTTGAATTCACTACCTTCTTGATAAGTAAAAGGTGGATTTTCAGCATCGGTTCCTACCCTCAATATCTTCTTTTGTTTCGGAGAACAAGATAAAGAAAATAAGGCAATCAGTGCGACACCCAAAGCAATAAATATCCTGCGTAATTTCATCTTCTTACCTTTACTATATGGTTTTATATAAATTATAATCCCCCTCCGATAAATTACAAGTATTTTATCCGGAAAATTACAAGCAGGTTTGTGGAAAAAAATCTACTTTAACTTAAAAATAGCAGTTAAAGTAACGGAAATGCTTTTACTGCGAGTGCTGGTGTTATAAATTCCATAATCCGAAACCTCTGTAGAATATGGCTCAGTAATCTGAAAAACACCAGCACGCGCTTCTCTTAATTTGCCCAGTTTGGTATTTCCGCTACCGGCAATTTCTTCTGCACGAGCAACTGCATCTTTGGTTGCTTCGGAAAGCAACTGTTTTTTGAGGTCGGGAAGCTTGGTATATAAATAGGCAAGATTGGAATTTTGTAATAAAATACCCCGTTCAGCGAAGAAATCGGGTTTTAAGGATAAATTTTCAATTTTGGGTATATCTGAAGACACTATGAAAACATTTTGATTTAGAGCATAGCCAGTAGGATTACCATAGTTATCGGTGGTTTGATAACTGTTTATGGGCTGGATACTGATATCCTTTTCCGGAATTCCCTGTTCTTCAAGATAATTCTTGAAAGCATTTACATCATTGCTCATTTTGTTGTAGCCATCTTTCAAACCATCATGGCTTACATTGCGTTGCATAGTCAGATTCCATTTTACCAAATCGGATTCAAAGAGTTTGCTGGCATATCCAACTACACGTAAACTGGTTGGTGCCTGACGACTTTGCATAAAGAAATAGCCAAAAACCGTCAAACCGATGATAAAGGATAAACCAACAATTCCCCAGGTGCGGGCAACTACTTTATCCTTGGTGAAAATAAGCCAGATTATACCTGCCGCAATTGCGATACAGATGATTACTAATAGTGCTGTGATCATTTTTTGCTCCTTAAAACTTAAAAATATGGAGAATGCTCTTTATCGGGAATAATATCCACCCAGCGTTTTTTTCCATCAAAATAGAATTTCAGTTTAAATGTCTGATAGGGTAAAAGATCATTTACTAAAAGAGGCCATTCAATAACGGTTATTCCTTGTTCCAAGATATCAAACAAACCCAGGCAATATATTTCTTCTTTATTTTTCAAACGGTATAGGTCTAAATGATACAGGGTAAGGCGTCCACCGGAATATTCCTTCATTAAAACAAAAGAAGGACTGTCTATTTCTTCTTCAATTCCCAGTGCCTTGCCAAGCTGTTTTACAAAGAAGGTTTTGCCGCTACCCAAATCGCCAAAAAGAGTTATAATATCCCCTTCCTTTAATAACGGTGCAATGTATTTTGCAAGGTCTATAGTGTCCTGCTCAGTAGATAAGTTTAGGGTTTTCATCTCAGCTTAAAAAGAATGATAAATGAATATAGTGAGATGGAGATTTTGTCATTCCTGCGAAAGCAAGAATCAAAATATCTGCAATTCCCCTATCAAACCTATCGGAAAAGAGAAAAGAAAAAGTTTGCCAAGGTCTTACCTTTAGGTAACAGCATTTTGAAAGGGAAAGCATACGGTTAATAAACATTTTCTGTGTATTCTACCTTTAATCTCTTTTCTCTTCGTCAGGAGTCATATATTTTTACACCTAAATCACTGATGACAGTGTTCCTCTGTGACAAAGAAAGATTTGGAATTTGCGAAGGTCCGGCTACACAATTTTTCTGCACTTCTGACTTCATTTTACATTTTCTTCCTTTCCCATCAAGAGTCCTCATCGCTAAACTAATTTGAGATAAGGGTTAAAGATATATAAGCGATGACGACTCCTGACTTCCTTCATTCTATATTCTACATTCTTTCTCTTTATAAACAACTATCTTCTTTTAGTACGGCAAGTAGCAATCGGCAGAATCATTTCTTCCATAGAGACCCCACCGTGTTGAAAAGTACCGTTAAACTGTTTCTGATATTGATGATAGGCATTGGGATAGACGAAATAGTAATCATCCTTGGCAAAGATAAAGTTATCCACAATGCTTTTGGAGGGCAGTCCAAATTCCCCGGGTTTTTTTACAAACAGGGCGTGGCGTTCATTCACGGAAAGATTTTTTCCTTCTTTATAACGGACTGTTATGGATGTTTCTTTATCACCGATTACTTGAGTTGCACGGTTCACTTTTATAGAGCCGTGGTCTGTAGAAAGAATTACAATCGCATCTTGTTTGGCAATCAGTTTCAAAGCTTCATAGAGCGAAGAATGCAAAAACCAGTGTTTGGTAAAAGCACGCAGACCTTCTTCATTGGGAATGGTTTCCTGTAGAATTTGATCCCGACTGCGATGATGAGCTAATAGATCAAGGAAGTTATAAACCAGAACAATGAGATTTTCTTTGTTCCAAGTTTCAATTTTGCGCAGGACAAAATTGCCTTCTTCCATATTGAAGATTTTTACATACTTGCTGGTAGGATCAAGTTTAAAGCCAAGCTCCTCAATATGTTCATCCAGCAATTGATGTTCATTGCGATTACGGCTGTTATCCATTTCACTGGAAGTTACCCAATAATCGGGAAAGCGTTTAGCAATATCAATAGGCATTAAACCGCTGAAAATAGAATTTCTGCTATAAGGAGTGGCAGTTGGCAAAATGGAATAGTAGAGGTCAAGTTCTTCCTCAAAAAGTTCCTTGATGTAGGGTTGAATAGCCAGATACTGATCCAGACGCATACAATCAATGATAATAAAATAGATAGGCAGGTTTTCTTCAAAGTGCGGAGCTATGTATTGGGAAATAAGGTCAAAACTTAAATTGGGGCGTTCATCACTTTTCAGCCAGTTACTATAATTGCGTTCTACATAGTTGGTAAATTCAGTATTACAGTTGCGTTTTTCCAGAAAATGGGTTTGGCGTAAACCTTCATCATTAACCTGATCTATTTGTAATTCCCAATAGCTCAGTTCTCGGTAAATCTGGCTCCATTCATTCCAATCGGGATTAGCAAAAAGTTTTTGATTCAGTTCTGCAATATAGCGAGTATATTGTTGGCCTATTTGATTGGCACGAATTTCATCTGCTTGGAAAATCTTTTTGATAGCCATAATAATCTGATTGGGATTGATGGGCTTAATCAAATAATCCGAAATTTGAGAAGCAATTGCCTTATCCATCAAGCCCTCTGCTTCACTTTTAGTAACCATTACAATAGGCAAGGCAGGATTGATACGCTTAATTTCCTGTAAAGTTGCCAAGCCATCCAAGCCGGGCATCATTTCGTCTAAAATAACGAGGTCATATTTATTCTCTACTACCTTTTCAATAGCGTCGGTTCCATTATTACAGGTTTCAACATTATATTTTCTCTCTTCCAGGAAGAGAATAAAGGGTTTGAGAAGGTCTATTTCATCGTCAACCCAGAGTATTTGCATTTGTTTCATTGGATTTTACTCCTTTTTGTTTTGTGTTTCAAGTTCAAAGAGGTGTTGGCGCTCTTTAACGATCTTTTTAATGTTGTCCAGATCGGCATCTTGAAAATAAAGGGCGAGCTTGAAATTAAGCTCTTTGCGCGAACAATTAAACCATCCTGTCATCTTCTCCCAAAATTGTTCAATATAGACCTCTTTCAGGTCTATGTTTGATTCTTTTTCTTTTTGTTTCAGTTCTTTTATATGCTCGCGGAGTTCCTGAAATGGCATTTCCTCCGCTTTATGAATCCATTCATCACGCACATTCCAGTCCGCATTTTTCATAAAGGGTTTAATCATCTGCAGACGATCAAAACCGATTTCTTTAACCTCGGTTTCGTCTATATCCATTTCTTCAATAAACAGATCAAAGGTAGACATAAGTTTTCCTGCCAGGGTTCCGGAAAGTTGATATTCCATTTCCACAAAGTCCTTAAAATTCTCATAGCCCTTATAAAGGTATAATTTTGAACGCTTGATTTCGGAAAGCAACTGACCGAGAGAGATAAAGTTATCTTCCAGTTTATCTTTCAGATTGGCAAGTGCATTAAATTTTTCTTCGGCACTCATTGCCTCAGGTGGCACTGTTTTTGGGGGCATCTTTTTATCCTTCTTTATTGTTGAATGAGGGGGTAATAAATATTTTCAGGAGCGGGGAAAACTCCGTTTTTAACTTCCTGGGAAAAGAGTTCTATCGCTTCCCTGATGTCATTATTTAAATTCGCATATTGTTTTACATATTTGGGCTGGAGATCTGAATAACCAAGCAGGTCGTGATAAACTAAAACCTGTCCATCGGTAAATCTTCCGGCTCCGATTCCCGATTGTGGGAATGCTTACCGTTTCAGTTATTTCTTTGCCTAAAAGTTCAGGAATGCCTTCCAGAACAAGCATAAAGGCACCTGCTTTGGCAACTTCCTCTGCTTGCTTTAATAGTTCTTCCTGTTCAACCGGTTTCTTTCCCTGAACTTTATATCCGCCAAATTTACGAATGGACTGTGGTGTTAAACCTAAATGGGCACAAACAGGTATTTCCATATCCACAATGGCTTTTATAGCATCAATACGAGATTTTGAGCCACCTTCCAGTTTAACGGCATTAGCTTTACCTTGCACAATAAGCTTTCCTGCATTTTGCCTGGTTTGCTTTTCGGAAAGATGAAAGCTAAGATAGGGCATATCGGCTATAATAAAAGAATCCGGTGCACCCCTACGAACTGCCGAACAATGATAAATCATATTTTCCAATGTTACTTGCAGGGTATCTTCATAGCCCAAAACTACCATCCCCAAAGAATCACCTACCAGAATGATATCTACGGAAGTGGCAGAAACACATTTTGCCATCGCATAATCGTAGGCAGTAAGCATACAGATTTTTTCTTGGTGCTGTTTCATTTCCTTAAAAACAGCAATATCTGTTTTATTATTCTTGACTTTGGTCATTATCGGGACTTTCTCCTTCCCTATCTTCTATTTCAGAACTTGCACGGCTTGCATCTTCATCAAAAAGATTATCACCGGTATAAGTTCCCCTGTTAATCATTAAATCATAAATAACACTGCCATTATTATACCAGCCCAGAAAACGCCCCTGTAAATAACCATTTACATAATTAGCACTCATTTGGGGACTGCCATCAGGATACCACATCAGCATAGGACCGTTCTGTTTACCTTTTACAAAAGTTGCTGCCCGTTGTAAAAAACCATTGGGATAGCGTTCTATGGCAACTCCTGTGAAGGGTTTATCTTTATAAAAATAAATACTGTCTTGCAAAACAAGTTCCTTAAAAGGAACCGCATCTTTCGGTTCCTTCCAAGTTTTAACCTCTAAATATTCTTCACTTTTATTCTGTGCAAAGGCAGTGCCAAAAGCAAGGGAAAATATAAAAATGAATAGCATTAAAGGCATTACCGGGAAGTTTAGGAAGCCGGTTTTTTTTCGGACACAGGATAAGGAACGCATATTATTTATCACTTGAAGACACATTTTTATCTCCGATAGGTTAGTCAATCTTTTTCTTCTTTTTTTTAACTGAAGCTTTTTATTATATAAGATAAACCAAATTATCTTAAAGTCAACCGAAAGGTTGATGTCCTCATCAAGCACAAAACGACAGGAATGTCGTTCTTCCGGAGTTTTTTCCTTGACCTAATAAATCACTGTGTAAAAATAGTTTTATGGTGAAGAAACTAAAAATATTGGGTATTGAATATGCCCTCTGGTTATACATAGTTGCCTGTATCTGCTGGTTTTTATTTCGGGTTTTCAGTATTTCCGCCAGTAGCTATATTATTTTTATCAGTCCGTTTATCATAGCAGTTCTTTTGTCTCAATGCAAAAATAATATAGGAGCAAAAATAATCATCTCGGAAGAGACAGGTTCACTGTGGAAGATTGAGCTGGCAATTGTAATCCTTATTACTTTAATTATGGCTTGGGTAATTGTAGATGTAAAGCCAATCGCATTTTTTACTCAGGCAGCCAATACAAAGTCCATTATCAGTGGAATATTTAACCCGAATTTGAGACAGCTTGTTCCGATGCTTAGTGCTTTAGTAGAAACTATTTATCTGGCTTTATTGGCAACTGTTTTTGCTATTCCTTTTGCCTTTGTGCTTTCCTTTTTTGCTGCCAAGAATCTGATGTTCAGTTCTGTTATCGGCAGGATAGTGTATATTATTATCAGAACGATTTCTACTGTCTTCAGAAGTATTGAAGCAATTGTGTGGGCAATTATTTTTTGTGTTTGGGTTGGTATTGGTCCTTTTGCCGGAATGTTAGCTTTATGGATACATTCCATAGCTGCTTTGATAAAATTATACAGTGAGCAGATTGAAAATATTGATCCGGGTCCTGTGGAAGCTATAAAAGCAACGGGTGCCTCAACTTTACAGGTATGGCGTTATGGAGTTACACCTCAAATTTTGTCACCCTATTTGGCTTTTACAATTTACCGTTGGGATATGAATATCAGAATGGCTACAGTTGTAGGTTTTGTAGGTGGTGGAGGAATTGGTTTGGCTTTATATCAGGAACAGCAAATGCTTGCCTGGAGAAATGTAGGTTTAATAATGTGGTTAATTGCTTTAATTGTTTGGGTAATGGATATGTTAAGTGGTTACCTTCGTTCCAAACTTGTTACCTATTAGGAGATTGCAGAATGAATAATTTTAATCCGGTTGAACTGTTAATCAAAAAGCGTGATGGTTATTCTCTTGCTCCGGAGGAAATTTCTTGCTTCGTAAATGCCTATTTAAAAGGAGAAATTGCCGATTATCAAATGAGCGCTTTTTTAATGGCTTGTTTTCTGCAAGGTCTGGATAAACAGGAAATAGAGGCATTAACCAAGACCTATATTGATTCCGGAGGCACTATCAGTTTTGCAGAAGGTCTGCCTGTTGCCGATAAACATTCTACCGGAGGCGTAGGAGATAAAATCAGTTTAATGCTGGCTCCTATTGCCGCTTCTTTAGGATTGATGGTGCCAATGATTTCAGGACGCGGTTTGGGTCATACAGGCGGTACTTTAGATAAACTGGAATCCATTTTAGGATTTAGAACTTCCTTTTCTCTGCAGGAATTTAAGGAACTGGTGGAAAAACATAGTTTTGCTTTAGCAGGTCAATCTGAGGAACTTGTTCCTGCCGATAAAAAAATATATGCCTTAAGAGATGTTACCGCTACAGTAGAAAGTCCGGGTTTGATTACTGCCAGCATAATGAGCAAGAAAATTGCCGAAGGAGCAAAGCATCTGGTTATTGACTTAAAAATAGGTAGCGGTGCTTTTATGCCTAATATCAATAAAGCAAAAGAACTGGCTGAATTATTGATGGCAACAGGAAAAAGTTTCGGGCAAAAAGTAACAGTGGTCTTTTCCAATATGAATTCTCCTTTGGGACACGCTGTTGGAAATGCTTTGGAAATGATTGAGGCAATTGAATACCTGAAAGGAAACTATTTACCCGATACTTATGAACTTACTACTGTTTTAACCGCTCAAATGCTCATCAGCACTGGCAAAGCAAAGAACTTTGAACAGGCAAAAAAGATGATTGATGAAGCAGTTGTCAGCGGAAAAGCACTGGAAAAATTCCGGGAAATAATTATTGCTCAAGGGGGAGAACCAAAAGTGCTGGAGGATTATTCCCTTTTTGCCTCTTCACCTGTAATTTATCCTATCATAGCTAAACAAAGTGGTTGGGTGCATAAAATTGATTGCAGAGCTATTGGCTATGCCTTAGTTCATATCAAAGCAGGCAGAAAAAAAGTTACGGACACCCTTGATTATGGAGCCGGTGCTTTACTTTATCCTAAAATTGGCGATACTATAAAACAAGGAGAAAAAATAGGAGAAGTGCATTGTGCCTCTAAAAATGAGGCGGAAGAAGTAGCAGAACTTATTTTGAATGCCTATAAAATAGCGGATACCCAAAAAGATAAAGAAGACCTCATCCTGGAAATCGCTTTATCTGAAGAATAAATCATATTAGGAAAGAAAAGTCGTTTGTCATTCCTGCACAAGCAGAATTTAGGTAAAATATTACGACTTGACTGCTTTTTCAAGACGATAACTATTCATTTTATATAAAAGCTGTAAAAATAATTTGCTTTTTCCCTGCTCTTGCTATATAATATAAATAGCACAGTATTAGGAGGTTAATATGACTGCCAAACGTTTTTATATCGCCGTTTTAATGGGGATCATATTGGGAATTATTGCCTGCTTAATAGCAGGAGGAGTAAGCCCTGACCCCTTAGCTAAGAAAGTGCTTGCCAATATTTTTGTAAGCCGTGTTTTAATTGGTTTTGTGATTGGAATTAGTGCATGGAAAATGGGCTGGTTTTTACATGGAGTTTTAATGGGACTGATTGTTGGCTTGCCTTTTTCCTTAAGTGCTATGGCCATACAAGTTCCAGGTATGGGGAAATGGGGAATATTTTTCCTGACCTGGGCTTTGGGAGTTGTATACGGATTTATCATTGAGCTGGTAACCAGCGTTTTCTTTAAGGCAAAACAACCCTCGGCAAAATAGATAGCGAATTTAATTCATTTCCCCAAGTGTAGCCGGAGGACGCCATTCCTCCGCAAAAAAATCACTAAAAAGGCGGAGTGTTGCGTGCTCCGGCTACAAAAAAAATTTGGGATTGACAAAAATCACTACCTTAAAAATTAGGTATTCTTGAAATGTGTTCCGGAATAGCTCAGCGGTAGAGCGGGTGGCTGTTAACCACTAGGTCGGGGGTTCGAACCCCTCTTCCGGAGCCACTTTTTTATAACCGGAATTTAAGTTTTGCGAGAATGGTGCAATCAAAAAATGAGTATTAAGGAGGCAAAAATGCTAACTGTAAACGAATATTTTGAGGGCAAAGTAAAGTCCATTGCTTTTCAAAACGAACAAGGCAACTTCACTGTAGGAGTAATGGATATTGGGGAATTTGAATTTGGCACTAATACAATTGAAAGAATGACCGTTATTTCCGGAGAACTTACCGTCCAATTACCCGAAGAAGAAACTTGGAAAAAATTTACTTCCACCGAGACATTCACCGTTCCTGCCCATAAAAAATTCCGGGTAAAAGTACAAGAACAAACAGCATATCTTTGCCGTTATGAATAATGAGGATTGATAAAATGAAAAAATATGTATTTATCACATTGGGATTGTTGGCGTTAGCTTTCTGTTTTGCAGAAGAATCACCGGTCACTTTATACCTGCAAAATCAAAATCTGGAGACCTTTCAGCAAGCAGTTAATTATCTCATCAAAATTGATCAGGAAGGTGAAAGCGGAATGCAGGCAAAATTGAATCTTGCCTATATCAGCAATTTGGAATCTCTCCGGCTAATGGATTTGGCAAAAGCGGATATTGAGAATTTGAAACCCGGCGAACGCTTTGCCCTGGCAAATCTTTATCTGGAAATGGATAAATATGACGATGCTATTGATATTTATAATCTTTTGAACGAAGCAACACCAAAATGGAGCTGTCCCTGGCGTCATAAAGGAGAAGCCCTTTATAAAAGCGGAAATTATGAAGCTGCTAAAAAGTCACTGGAAATGGCAATTGAAACCAATAATGAACATTACGATGCTTACCTCTGGTATGCCAAAACCCTCTACGAATTAAAGGACTATAAAAACGCTCTTAAAGCTCTGGAAACCGCTTTTGACTTAACTGAAGAACTTGAAGATAGCGGATTTGATCAGGTAATTCCGGAAGAAGAAATCAATCAACTTTATCAGGAACTGCAGAAATTAACCCAAAATAAGTAATACCATTTCTGGCAAAAAATACATTGTCCTTCCTGAACAAGCAGGAATGCAGGAATGTTTGGAAGTTTGAGAGGGTTGATAAGGTTGAGAAAGTTGAGAAGGTTGAGAAGTTTGAGAGGGTTGATAAGGTTGAGATGCTCTCTGCCCTCAGCTCTCTGCCCTCTGCAAAAAAAGCCCGGAGGGCGACACAATGATAGCGATGGGTGCGTTAGCCCCTCGAAAAAATAAAGACACAATCACTAATTTCTTTTTTCTTTTCCTTTTCCCAAAAAGCCCGGAGGGCGATACAATGATAGCGATGGGTGCGTAAGCCCCTCGTTAAATGTAAGCCCCGACTTCTTTTTTCTTTTCTTCTTCCCATTTTCCAAAAGCCCCAAAGGGCGACACAATGATAGCGATGGTGGCGTTAGCCCCTCAGAAAATGTAAGCCCTGATTTCTTTTTTCTTTTCTTCTTCCCATTTTCCAAAAGCCCCAAAGGGCGACACAATGATAGCGATGGTGGCGTAAGCCCCTCGTAAAAAATTAAGAAACAACCATCTATCTTTTTCCACTGTTCCCCGATATATATATCTTGAAAATCCCTGTTATCCCATTCCTCACGGAGCTAATAAATCTTGATAGTTATTTGCTTGATATATAGTAAATTCTGTAACGACTCCGTAACACTTCCGTAACACTTCCGTTGTCTCGTTAGGGAATTGTTACTTGGTTGTTACTTTGTTATAAGAAGATGAAGCAAGCTGAAAAAGATAATAAATTAAAGGCGAAGCAATTAATTGGAGGGCGGTAAATGAAAATGTTCTTCCCTTTTAGCTAATCGGGATTCGGTAACTCCATAATTAAATACTATTATTATAAAATGTTATTTTCTTATTGAAATGAAAATCTTGGGTATCTGTCGTTCCTAGGAACTCATTCTGATAAAAGGAGATATGTTGTTTTTATCTGCTCTTTGCACCGGGTTAAAACCCGTTGTTAGTATCTGTCGTTCCTACGGAACTCATTCTGATAAAAGGAGATATGTTGTTTTTAGCTGCTCTTTGCACCGGGTTAAAACCCGTTGTTAGTATCTGTCGTTCCTACGGAACTCTTGCGGATACAAGGAGATATGTTGCTTATTTACACTCTTTTCGCCGGGTTAAAACCCGTCGTTATTATCTGTCGTTCCTACGGAACTCTTTCGGAAAAAAGGA
>Ga0208040_1002384_pt1 | contig 16568 bp, 15 predicted proteins | sample AD_UKC083_MetaG_FD_184431 | JGI IMG/M metagenome (GOLD analysis project Ga0208040, IMG submission 184431) | Active sludge microbial communities of municipal wastewater-treating anaerobic digesters from USA - AD_UKC083_MetaG (SPAdes) (version 2) | ecosystem: Engineered > Bioreactor > Anaerobic >...
CGTCGCGGGCGATATATTCTTCAAGTTTTTCCGGATCAATCAATCCTCTGTTCTTCAGAACTCTCAATTCCTGATGAGCGAAGAAGGGAATATCCTGCATGGTGGGAATAATCTGATCGGTCGTCGGTTCGCGATATAAAAGCTTCTGAACAATTCTTCCCTTGATCAAATGTTCTTCAACCAGTTCAGGTATGTCCTCGGGCTTTAAGCTGATGTAAATGACGCCCTCGGGATAAACAACCATAATCGGTCCCAGGGCGCAAAAACCATTACAGCCGGTTTCCACAACTTTAATTTCATCCGTTAACTTTTTTTTATCAAGCTCTTCCAATAAAGCTTTTTTTACCGCGGGACTGCCGGACGCTTGACAGCCGGTGCCTCCGCAAATTAATAAGTGTGCGCGAAAAACTTTCATTTAGCCTACATCCTCCTTAAGAAATCGTCGTGCGTCTTGGTGACAGACATGATTGAACGAAAATATTATTTAATTACTTCAGCTCCCCTGGCCAGAACAAAAGGAGTCTGAATTTCTCCTCCCAGGATATGTCTTTTGAAAACTTGTCTCATTTTGTTTGAGTTCATGTATTCGTATTTAATGGGATCCTGATTCAATACTTCCACGGTGACCAGCGGTTCGCGGCTGCATAATCCCATGCATCCTGATGTGGTTACCACAACATCGTTGGCGCCGGCTGTTTCGATTTCCTGAAGCAGTGTATCCATCACTTCTTTCGCTCCCGAAGCGATGCCGCAGGTTCCCATGTGGACGGTAACTTTCACGCGACGTTCGCCGTCTCTGAGAGACATCTCCTTATGAACTTTTTCCTTTATTTTTTTTAAGTCACTTATGGTCAACTTTGCCATGAACTTTGTCCTCCCGGCTTCTTTGAATTTTTATTTGTATTGAGCTAGTATTTCTTTGACCTTGGCTGGTTTGACACGTCCGTGAACGTCTTCATCCACAACGACCACCGGTCCGAGACCGCAAGAGCCGAGGCAACGAACCGATTCCAGGGTAAACATCCTGTCGGCAGTTGTTTCGCCTTCCTTGATGCCAAATTCTTTTTGCAGCGATTCAGTGATGGCTTTGCCTCCTCTGACATAGCACGCTGTTCCAAGACAAACGCGAACGGTGTGCTTGCCTCGCGGTGTCATGGTAAAGAATGAGTAAAACGTCACAACGCCATACACGCGGCTCAAAGGCAAATTAAGTTCTTTGGCAATTTTCTTCTGTACGGACATCGGCAGATATTCCAGAGATACCTGCGCTTCCTCCAGGACCGGGATCAAGCTTCCCGGTTTTCCTTTGTGCTTTTTGATAATTTTGTTCAGTTGATCCACTTGTTCTGGAGTGAATTCTTTTAAGAGTTCATTATCTTCCGACTTCATCAATTTCCTCCTCAATCTTATTGGTCTGTTAAGCACGGGTGAATATTCTTCATGCCGTTGTCAATAACATCCCTAATGTACTTTATTAATATCTCCGGATGATTTATTTTAAATCACCGATTTTATTACGTAAATCTTAAAGTCCTGTCGAGAACCGGCGGTCATTATGCCAATGTTTTTTAATAAAATCAACATATTTTATTTAGCATAATTCTTCCTGCAGAACGCTCCTGATGTACTTCAATATTTCGGGATGATTAATGGGTATGTCATTAATTTCTTTGCGTATATCTCTTGTATCCATTTCAAAATCCCGTTCATTGTTTTTATATCTGAACAGGAAATCAACGTTGGAGTTGCCGGCGATGAGAATGATTAATGTGCTTACGATGTCTCCAAGGGGTTGTCTGTCTATGTGGTTCAATTGAAAAGACACCTTAAGGTCGGTTCCCTCGCCTTTGACAGAATCCACCTGAAGATGTCCACCGGCTCTTTGCGCTGCATCGGATAACAGCGGAAGCCCCAGTCCCACACGCCTTACTTTTTTTGTTGTGTAAAAAGGGTCCAGCGCTTTTTCGATTTCTTCTTTTGTCATGCCGATGCCGTCATCAATGATTTCGATGGAAAGCAGGTTTGTTTTTTCATTTTCTTCGATGGTTATTTCAACCCGTGTTGCGCCGGCCCGAACGGAATTCTCGGCGATGTCCAGTATGTGAGCTGCCAGTTCCAGCATGGTTCACTCCACAACGCATCGGCCGTTTTGCCGTGCGAATGCCATTTTCAGTTCAGTCAGTGTCGGTTCCGCCATCATGATTTTCGTCATGGTTTTCCCGATGTCCTTCAGAAAATGGGCGTCGGATGAGGTTATAAATGAATATTGTTTTAACGTTTGATATTTTTCCCGGGCGAGTGGAATGCCGGTCAGAGGCGTTACTTCCAGCGCGTCAAAGCAAATGCTTTCATCAATAAATCCGAGTTGACTTATCACGCTGAAGCTTTCCCTGTCGATATGGGATGCGATTGCCAGTCCGTTTTGCTCATGAACGCGCTGCAATAAATCGTATAAGGGAACATCGGTGGCGCCGATTAACAGCTTGTCGCTGATTCCTTCCACTTCGCCGACGTCGTTGACAATCGCCTGAACGCCAAACTTCTCTTCATCGTTTTCGCCAGCAAGATGCAGATACACAAAGTCCTGCATTGCGGTCAAATCCGACAGGGAATCGAATAAGGCGAGAAAATGCACTTCTTCGCTTGTGGTAATTTCCATGCCGGGAAATACTTTCAGATTTTTGCCCTGTGCGGCTCTCATAACATAAGGCACGTTTTCTGAAGCATTATGATCGCAGACGGCAATAATATCGAGATTTGAATGAACAGCTTTTTCCACAAGTGCGCTCGGATGCATGTCCAGTTCGGCGCATGGTGACAGACAGGTGTGAATGTGCAGGTCGCATTTGAAAACTCTGAGCATAATTTTGCCGGGTTGAATTAAAGAATGGCTGTATACCGGAGGGGATTGAAAAATCTTTCCGTCATGTTCCCGAATGCAGCAAATTGTATATTCTGCCAGTGATTTCGAACGCCGATAAATCTGTGATTAATATCGGTACATTCTCCCGAATGGCTTTTTCCAGCGCGTCCTTAGCCGGTTCGCAAGAGTTTACCAGGATGATGCCGGCATGCTCTTTCAGTGTGGCTATGGCAACGATATTCTGGTGTATCTGCCTGGTGATCCAGATATCTCCTTCGTGAGAATTTGCCATTACATCGCTCAATAAATCTCCCGTGTATCCTCCTGTCACGTTATTGCTTTTCCTGTCCGGTGCTGACATCAGTTTTAGATTCAATTTTTCCGCGATGGTTCCAATATCCATATTAATAAACCTCTATGAGATATGCCTTTCAATGATTATTCTTAAAAATGTGCCTTTTTCCACTTCCGATAGTATGTCGAATTTATCGGAATATGATTTGATGTTGAACAATCCCATCCCGGCGCCAAATCCCATTTCCCGGATCTGTTGATTGGCGGTGGAGTATCCCTGCTGCATGGCCAGGTTAATGTCCGGAATGCCCTGACCTTCATCATCCGCTTCAATGATCACTTTATCCGGGCTGACCGTCAGATGGATGGTGCCTCTTTTTGCATAAGAAACAATGTTGATTTCAGCTTCGTAGCAGACAATTGCCGATCTTCTGACCACATCGTCGGGCATTTGCATTTGCTTGAGAATGGATTTTATGCGGGTGGAAACGGTTCCCGCAGCATTGAAATTACCTCCCTCAACTTCAAACGTATACGTCTGTAATTTATTTTCAGATTCGTTCACTGCCGGATTCAACTTTTTCCAGGCAGCCGACTATACCTTTAGCGTAAAGACGACCAGCTGTTTCAAATAAAATATATTTTGTTGTTAAAATCGGAATATGGAGATCTTTGGCCATGGAAATTGCTTCGGCGGGAGGTTTTTTTCCGCGAACCAAAATGATTGCGGCAATATCGAGAACATTGGCGATTCTGACAACCTGAGTATTGGTCAATCCTGTGAGCAGCATGCTGCCCGCTTTGGCGAAGGCAAGAACATCGCTCATCAAATCCGCACCGAAAGCCGTTTTGACTTCAATATCCAGCTTATCCTCTCCAACAATCACATCGGCATTAAGTATTTCTTTGACTTCACTCAGCTTCAATATTCACTCCTTGCTAAAAAAACAGGTTATTTTTGTTTTAAATATGGAAAATTTAATTAAATTTCTTTTAGCATACAAGCGACTTTACTGTCAACGAAATCATTGTGCTCAAAAATCAAAAAACCGGAACGGATCGATGGAAAATTCAAATGATATGCAACCCATTTGTCACAATGATTTTAAGGGTTGATATCGTCCGCATTTGTGCCGGAACTGTTCTTTAAAATTATTTATAAAATCCGCTTTCGACCTTCCTCAGGCAACCGACGATCCCCTTGCTGTAAAGAATGCCGGCTGTTTCGAATAAAATATAGTTTGTCGTTAAAATCGGAATTTGCAATTCTCTTGCCATAGCAATGGCTTCGGTTGACGGTTCTTTGCCGCGGACAATGATGATGGCGGCTATATTCCTGCTGGATGCGGTTTTAATCACCTGAGGATTGGTCAATCCGGTCAGCAGGAGGCTGCCCGCCTTGGCGAAAGCCATAACATCACTCATTAAATCGGCGCCGAAAGCGGTATGGACTTCCATATCCAATTTTTCTTCGCCGACAACAACACTAGCGTCTAATATGTCTTTAACTTCCCTGAGCTTCAAAAAAGGACTCCTTTATGTGAAAATAACTTACTTTTTTATTATAGGCATAAAAGTGTGAAATGTGTCAATTTAATTATTGTTCGAAATTGATTTATCCAATGAGATATCGGTATGATTGTGATGAATCAAACAATTATCCGGCTCCAGGCAGAACATTTATTTGCCCTTGACATGGTTTTCCCGTAATGGTAATGACCTCCGACATTTTGAATGTATCGGGGCGTGGCGCAGTCTGGTAGCGTATCTGAATGGGGTTCAGAGGGCCGGTGGTTCAAATCCACTCGCCCCGACCAATAAAATAAAGGGGCTGACCTAATATATGGTTTGTCCCTTAAATTTTATATGACAAGGTATCTGGTAAAGATGAAAAAAGCGGACGGCCAAATACATCAAATTCCCCTGAAAAGCTTAAATAAATGATTTTGTTTTGATTTTTGCAAAATAATCTGCGTTGACAATCTTGAGCTTAATGAATATAAAAGCTTGAGAGCGAGAGTGGCGGAATTGGCAGACGCACTGGACTTAGGATCCAGCCCGCTATGCGGACTAGGGGTTCAACTCCCCTCTCTCGCACCAGAAACTGATGATGCATTAATTATATTTAATAATCAATAAAGGAGAATGATAGTGAGTCAGGTTGTGATTAAGATTGAAGATTTAAGTCCGGTGAAGAAAAAAATGCTGCTGGAAATACCCTGGAATGAAGTTAAAGATGAGTTGGACGCCGCATATCATGAAGTGGGCAAAAAAGCTAAAATTAAAGGTTTCCGTCCCGGAAAGGTTCCCCGCAAGATTCTGGAAACGTATTTTAAAGCCCAGGCGGAAGAAGAAACCATCACGAATATTGTTAATAAATATTACTGGCAAACGCTGGAGGAGAAAGGATTTGCTCCTGTTTCCAGGCCGGAAATCGATCAGGACGGGATAAAAGAAAATGCCGACTTCTCTTTCTCCGCATCCTTTGAAACGGAACAGGAATTTGAACCCAAAAATTATAAGGGCATTGAACTGGAAAAAGAAGAAATTAAGGTTACCGAAGAGGATGTGCAGAAGAGAATCGATGAAATCAGACAAATGTTTGCCACGATGGAAGAAGTCAAAGAAGACCGGCCGGTTGTTGCCGGTGATTTTGTCGTGATTGATTTCGAGGGCAGTCTTAATGGTGAAAAATATAAAGAATTGAAGGCCGATCAATATTTTCTGGAAATCGGCTCGCAGCGATTTGTCCCCGGTTTTGAAGACCAGGTGGCGGGTATGAAAAATGGTGAAACAAAGGAAATCACAGTAACCTTTCCCGCTGATTATCATGAAAGTAAATTTGCCGGTCAGGACGTGGTGTTTAAGGTTACCGTTAAAAATATAAGAGAGAAGAAATTACCTGAAACGGACGAGAGTTTTGTTAAAAATTTCGAAAAATACAATTCATTTGAAGATTTCAAAAACGATGTACGAAAATCTCTGGAGGAAAAAGCACAGCAGATGGCCCAAGTGAATTTGCAAAACAAAATCACGGACATTCTGATTAGAGAAAATGAAATCGACGTTCCGCCGTCGCTTGTGGAAAGACAGATTTATTACATGATGATCGATACGCAAAAGAGAATGCTTTCCGCCGGCATTGACGAAAACAGCGCCATGGAATTCGGTCTGAAAATGAAGGATAAATACAAGGGTGACGCGGAGAAGATCGTCAAATCTTTTCTGATTATAAAAAAGATCGCTCAGAAAGAATCGTTTGCAACTGAACCAGCCGAGGTGGAACAGTATTTACAGGAAATGGCGCTCAGAAGCGGAAGAGATTACGAGTCGTTTAAGAAAATGCATGACAGTGAAGAAAGTCAGGATTCGCTGAAAATGGAATTGATGCAAAAAAAGGTATTTGACTTTATCGAGCAGAATGCAAATATTAAGGTCGTGGAAAAAACCGGAATGGAGGCCAAGTAGTGAATTTGATTCCCATGGTGGTGGAACAGGACGGACGTGGTGAGCGGGCATATGATATTTATTCTCGTTTGTTGAAAGACCGCATCATCTTTCTGGGGACGGCGATCGATGATAACGTCGCCAATGTCATTGTTGCCCAGATGTTATATCTCGAAGCGGAAAATCCGGATAAAGAGATATTTTTCTACCTGAATTCTCCGGGCGGCAGCGTCAGCGCCGGCATGGCCATTTATGATACGATGCGCTACATCAAGTCACCTATCTCCACCGTTTGCATGGGACAATCGGCCAGTATGGCCGCTCTGCTTCTGGCGGCCGGAGAAAAGAAGAAACGATTTGCATTGCCTCATTCACGCATATTAATTCATCAGCCCCTGGGAGGTTTTCAGGGGCAGGCCACGGACATTGACATCCAGGCGAAAGAAATACTAAGATTAAAAGATGAACTCAACAATATACTGGCTGATTTGACCGGACAACCGCTGGCGAAGATTATGAACGACACCGAGCGTGATTATTTCATGACCAGCGAACAGGCCCGGGAATACGGATTGATTGACGAAATCATTGTGAGAAAACCTGACGCCTCGGCCAACAAGAACAAGGAGAAATAAGTGATCAAAAAAGGCAAAAATAACAGAATGGACGACGGAATGCTTTTTTGTTCCTTTTGCGGGAAAATGCAAAGCGAAGTGCGCAAACTGGTAGCCGGTCCGACGGCCTATATTTGCGACGAATGTATCGAGCTTTGCCGGTATATTGTCGAGGAGGAAGACGACAAACTGGTTGAGAAAGACGCTCAGAAAGGTTTGCCGTATCCAAAAGAAATCAAAAAATTTCTGGATCAGTATGTTATCGGTCAGGAAAAAACAAAAAAGATTCTGTCGGTGGCTGTGTATAATCATTACAAGAGATTGTTTTCCCGCAACGAGTCCGACGGCATAGAAATTCAGAAAAGCAATGTTCTCTTGATCGGGCCGACCGGTTCGGGGAAAACGCTGCTGGCCAAAACACTCGCGAAATTCCTTAATGTTCCGTTTACCATTGCCGACGCGACAACCTTGACGGAGGCCGGTTATGTCGGTGAGGATGTGGAAAATATTATTTTAAGTTTACTGCAAAATGCCGACTATGACGTAGCCCGGGCGTCCAAAGGCATTGTGTACATCGATGAGATCGATAAAATAGCCAAGAAATCGGGCAATCCGTCCATTACCCGGGACGTGTCCGGCGAAGGTGTGCAGCAGGCTCTGCTGAAGATCATGGAAGGCACGATGGCCAACATTCCGCCCAAGGGAGGCCGCAAACATCCGCAACAGGAATTCATCCAGGTGGATACGACCAATATTTTGTTTATCTGCGGCGGCGCTTTCAATGATCTGGACAGCATTATTTCCAAGAGGCTGGGTGTCAACGCCATGGGGTTCGGCGCAGAAATAAAAAGCAAGAAAGAAAAAAGAGTCGGCGAACTTCTTGCGGAGGTAAGATCCGAGGATTTGCTGAAATTCGGATTGATTCCGGAATTCATCGGCCGGCTGCCGGTTATTGCCACGCTGGATGAACTGGATGAAGCCGCTTTAATCAAAATTCTGGTCGAGCCCAAAGATGCCATTATCAAACAGTACAAAAAATTATTCGCGTTGGAAAACGTGGTGTTGAAATTTACGGACGGAGCTTTGAAAGCCGTTGCCAGCCTGTCTACGGAAAGAAAATCCGGGGCCCGCGGATTGCGCTCGATTCTGGAAAATACCATGCTGGAAGTGATGTACGACATTCCTTCACAAAATAATATCAAGGAATGTGTGATCAGCGAAGACGTTGTTTTGAAGAAAGAGAAACCGATTCTGATTTATGAGACCAAATCGGAATCTGCTTAAACGATTAAAGGGAAAATATGTTTGACGAAAAAATGGAAAATGAACAGGACAAAACGACCATCATTCCTCTGTTGCCCTTGAGGGATGTGGTGATGTTTCCTCATATGATTGTTCCGCTGTTTGTCGGCCGCGAAAAGTCCATTGCCGCTCTGGAATCGGCGATGAAATATGAAAAAAATATTTTCATGGTCGCGCAGAAAAACGCCAAAGATGATGATCCGAAACAGGAGGATATTTATCAGGTCGGAACGATCGGCATTATCATTCAACTTTTGCGCTTGCCGGACGGAACCGTGAAAGTGCTGGTGGAAGGTAAAACGCGGGGAGTGATCAGGGAATATCTTCCGAATAATGATTTCTTCCTGGTGAAGGTCAATGAAGCTGACGATATTGACGACGGCAACGACGTTAAGAAACAGGCTCTGATGCGCAGCATCAAAGAATCTTTTGAGCTCTATCTCAAACTCAGCAAGAAAATTCACGTGGAAATGCTGGGGACGGTTGTGGCGATTGAGGATGCTTCCAAGCTGGCCGATGTGGTCATTACCCATCTCAACGTCAAACTGGAAGACAAACAAAAAATCATCGAGATCTTTGACATCAGCGAGAGACTGGAAGCGATATATTCCCTGATGCTTTCGGAAATTGAAATTTTGCAGGTTGAAGAAAAAATCAAGCGGCGCGTGAAAAAGCAGATGGAGAAAACGCAGAAGGATTATTATCTCAACGAACAGATGCGCGCTATCCAGAAGGAGATGGGAGAGAAAGACGATTTCCGCAACGAGATTAACGAACTGGAAAAGCGCCTGAAACAGAAGAAAATGTCCGAAGAAGCGGTCAAGAAGGTCAAGCAGGAAATCAAGAAACTACAAATGATGACTCCCATGTCCGCGGAGGCCACGGTTGTGAGAAATTACATCGACTGGATACTCGACATGCCCTGGTCCGAGAAAACGGAGAACAAATACACGCTCAAAGAATCCGAAGAAATTCTTGATGCCGATCATTTCGGATTAAAAAACGTTAAGGAACGGATTATCGAGTATCTTGCCGTGCAGTCCCTGGTTAAAAAAAACAAGGGCTCGATTTTGTGTCTGGTCGGTCCTCCTGGTGTGGGAAAAACATCCATTGCCAAATCGGTGGCGAGAGCAACCAACAGAAAGTTTGTCCGCATTTCACTGGGCGGCGTTCACGACGAAGCGGAAATCAGAGGTCATCGCCGGACCTACATCGGAGCGATGCCCGGGAAAATCATTCAACTTTTGAAAAAAGCCGGCTCCAATAATCCGGTTTTCTGTCTGGATGAAGTGGATAAGCTCAGCTCCGATTTCAGAGGCGATCCCTCCGCTGCCCTGCTGGAAGTTCTGGACCCGGAACAGAATTTTGCCTTCAATGACAATTATCTGGATCTTGATTATGATCTCTCGGAAATCATGTTCATTACGACAGCGAATGTTTTGCAGACCATACCGGCTCCTCTTCAGGACAGAATGGAAGTGATCAGAATCGCCGGATATACCGAGCCGGAAAAAATGCAGATCGCCAAAAAATATTTGATCACCAAACAGGTAGATGCAAACGGTCTGGTCCGGGACAATATAGAATTCACCAAAGGAGCATTGCTGAAAATTATCAGACAGTATACGCGGGAAGCCGGTGTGCGTAATCTGGACAGAGAGATCGCTTCGATTTGCCGGAAGGTCGCCAAAGAGATCGTGAACAGCGACCAACAGAAAAAAGTGATTATCAGTTCCAAGGCCATCGGCAAGTATCTGGGCGTTCCCAAATACCATCATGGCGAAATAGAAGAAAAAAATAAAATAGGACTGACGGTCGGTCTGGCCTGGACAGAAGTCGGCGGAGAACTCCTCTCCATTGAAGCCACGATTATGGAAGGAAACGGCAAAATGATCATGACCGGGAAGCTGGGCGATGTCATGCAGGAATCCGTTCAGGCTGCGTTGAGTTATATTCGTGCCCGCGCCGAGCAGTTCGGCCTGACCAAGAATTTTTATAAAAAAATAGATATTCATGTGCATGTTCCGGAAGGAGCCATACCCAAGGACGGTCCTTCCGCCGGTGTGGCGATGACAACGTCCATCGCCTCGGTTTTGTTGCAAAAGAAAGTGCGAGCCGATCTCGCCATGACCGGTGAGATCACTTTGCGGGGCAGAATTCTGCCTGTCGGAGGAATCAAGGAAAAAGTTCTGGCCGCTCATCGCGGCAACATTAAAACCGTTATCATTCCGAAAGATAATCAGAGAGATCTGACGGAAGTTCCTCAAAATGTACTCAAATCCCTGAAAATTATATTTGCGGAGCATATTGATGATGTGCTCAAAATAGCTTTTGCTCAGGAAGAAGATGTCCGGTCAACCGTTGCAACGGATGTTCCGATGAGTTCCCAATCGTTCAATTAAAAAGCTTTTTTAAGCTTTTATGACTTGACAAGAAATATCAATGTTGCTAGAAGCCTCCCAGCGTTTTGAGCGTATTGCGGGCGGATAGCTCAGCCGGGAGAGCGCCACGCTTACACCGTGGATGTCACAGGTTCGATCCCTGTTCCGCCTACCATTGATATCCGATTGAAAAGAGAATATATAACGATAAAGATTTTTTGGGGTCGTAGTTAAGTTGGTTATAACGCCGGCCTGTCACGCCGGAGGGCGTGGGTTCAAGTCCCATCGGCCCCGCCAGAAAATCTAAAAAGGAGTCTGGTTAATTCAGGCTCCTTTTTTTTTGCGACGCAAATGGCGTCTACAGGTCTCGCGGCATTGATGATGACGGAACCATAGGGCAAATCAATTTTCAAAATTGATATTTACTTTTAATGTTTTATTATATATACGAAACTTACAGTTACGAATAATAACATTTTCCTTGGAAAGGAGGATAGCTTATGAAAAGAGTTTCTTTGCCTTTTTTCGTATTCATTTTATCAACCTGTTGTTTTCTCTTGACTCTTTCATCATATTCCGTTGCCGAGCCTATTTATGCGACTAAAGAGCCGGTGGTCTTGCATCACCCGTTTTATGCCGGCGTCTTCGGCGGATTCATCGTACCTGACGATCTCAAAGTGGACGGTGGCCCGGATTTTCAACTGGATAACAGCTGGGGGGTTGGCGCAAAAGCAGGGTATATTTTCCCCTTCAAATGGCTGGCTGCCGAGTTGGAATATACCTATCTGGCGGACCACGATATTGATGAGCCGGGAACCGGCAAATTCAGGGCAGACAATCTGATGGCCAATGTTTTGCTCAGATATCCGGAGGGCATGATTCGGCCTTATATCGGCTGCGGTTTAGGCTTGTCCAGAGGTGAACTGGAATCAGGCATCGTCGATGACAATGCCAACGATTTCGGATGGCAGGCGTTGGCCGGCATCAACCTGGAAATCATTCCCGCTTTATCCGTTGATTTCGGATATCGTTATTTCAACAGCGCTTACGGAATAGGTCATTTGGATACGACCATCCAGGATCACATTGTTTCCGTTGGCTTGAATTATCATTTCGGGGGTAAGCAACCGCCTCCGCCCCCCCCGCCGCCTGAACCGGCACCGGTTGTCGTGGAAAAGAAGTGTCCCAATACGCCTCAGTGCTGCACGGTTGACAGCGACGGATGCCCGAGTGATTCCGATAAAGACGGCGTTTGTGACGGTTGTGATCAGTGCCCCGGCACTCCCGATTGTTGTGTTGTAGATGAAAAAGGCTGTCCCAAAGATTCGGATAAGGATGGCGTTTGCGACGGATGCGATCAATGTCCCGACACCCCTGCCGGAGTGAAGGTTGACAAAGATGGTTGTCCTCTCCCGGAGATTGTGGAGAAGGGAAGAACGACCCTCGAGGTATTGTTTGATTTCGACAAATCCACCATCAAGGGAAACTATTCTAAGGATATTGATGCGCTGGCTGATGTGATGAAGAAATATGAGGATTTAAACGTAACAATAGAAGGACATACCGATAACCTTAATAGATCCAAGAAGCCGGACTACAATAAAAAACTTTCCCAAAGACGCGCTGATGCTGTTAAGAAATACCTGGTAGAAGAATCAGGTATTGATGCCAAGCGCCTGACCGCAGTTGGCTTCGGTGCGGAAAAACCAATTGCCTCCAATGAAACAGAAGAAGGGCGTCAGAAAAACCGTCGTGTAGAAGCTGCAGTGGATTACATTATCAAAAAGTAAGTATTCGTTATTAGAATCATAAAAACCCGTGGCGATTCCGTCACGGGTTTTTATTGTGAGACTCAAATTTCAAAAAGGACGTGAAGTAAAGTTGTAAATCGAACAATCGCGTAAAAGTGTATTGCTCATACGTTGAGGAAGCCGATGACGATACAATGTTAGCTAAAGACCGGAAGCGCATCCCGCAGGAGAGCGCATAATCAATAAAATTTTACCTTACCGGTTTACCACCTGTCAGGCGGTAAAGGACATGCGACTTGATATCAGACTTTTTTAACCGGTTTTGAACGCTCGATGATGTATCCCTGAACAGCATCAACATTGAGCTCCTGCAAAAGCTGCCATTGATTATCCGTCTCGACGCCTTCAGCGATCACAACGACATCAATACTGTGGGCAACACTGCAAATGGAGCTGATGAAAAAGCGGCTGTCGCTGTCTTCTTCTTTCAACTCGCCTGTATAGGCCCGGTCGATTTTCACGTAGTCGGGGCGCAGGGATTGCAGATATTTTAAATTGCCGCAACTCTGGCCGTAATGATCGAGCCCGATTTCATGACCGCGTCCACGAATGAGCGCCGTAAAGGATTTGATCAGATTCTCATTTTGAACCGCTCCGAATTCCGCAAATTCGAAAATGATTCTGGGCGCATTTTCCGGCAAGTTCAACAAGGTCTCATGCACCCATTGAACGAAAGATTCGTCCTGTAAAGAAGCAGGCGATAAATTAATGGCGATCGTATCCGCGCCCAGTACCCTGCGGTCCAGTTTCGACGCTTCTTCAATGATCAGCCGGTCCAGAGAAGAAACCAACTTCAGGCGTTCGGCAATCGGAATAAAAACACCGGCATTAATGATGTCGCCCGTCTCCAGAACAATTCGGGAAAATATTTCCAGGTGAAGGATACTGTTTTTGTCTCCCGCTTTGACCACGGGCTGAGCATAAAGAGCGATGCGTCGATCCCGGAGTACTTTTTCCAGGGCTTCTTTCCACTGTTGCTGACCGAAGGGCGTTTTATCCGTGCTGTCTACGACGGTGCGGATATGCCATTGGTTGGCTCCGGCCTGCGTGGCGGCGGCAAGCGCCAAATCCGCTTCAGAAAGAAGTTGGCCCATGGCAACGGACCGGTCATAAGCGCAGACGCCGATATTGGAAACATTGTCGGTTGTCGTTATACCGGCGGCGGCCAGGCCGCTCAGTGAATTGGCCACTTCGCCGGAAATCCTTTCCGCCTCCGATGGCGGATAATCGGGCAGGAATAAAACAAAGTCGCTTCCGGAAAGTCGGGCCAGCACCGAACCGGCAAGCTTTACGGCAATATCCTGTAATGACACCGCCACTCTTTTTAACAGTTCGTCGGCGACCTGGAATCCTTTCTGTTTATTGAGTATTTCCAAACCGTTAATGCGAATCAGCAGCAAAATTCCTTTGATGTCGTTCTCTTTACTGTCCAGATAAACGGTGACCTGGCTTTCAAAATAGCGGCGATTGCCAATTCCCGTTAATGTGTCATTATAAGCCCGTTCCCGGAGCCCCTCCGCCTGGGTGACCTGTTCGGAAAACATTTCCTTTACCTTTTCCGTCATTCGGTTCATCACATGCACAACACGCCGCAGTTCTCTTGTCCTTGGTATTTTGGTCTGGATTTCATATTCCTTTCTGCATAAAGCTTCTGCCTGCTGTTCAACAAGGACCAGCGGACGAAGCAACATACGCAATCCAAATCCGCCGGCGATTAATATGAAAATTCCACAAAAGAGAAATAGAAGAGTTGTATGCTTAATATCCTGCCAGAGACTGTTATAGGCATAACCGGCGTGGCTTTTTACATAGATGGTTCCAGCCTGCCTCCAGCCGGCCGTGACGTAGGCATTGGCCTCCGGTGCTTTCAACGGCACCAGGTTGATGAACCATGCGGGGACTCCTTCGATAACGACCTTCAGGTTTCGTTCCAGCACGATTTTCCCGTTGGGGTCGATAAAGCGGATGGTTTCGTAATACCCTCTGTCGAAAATGGCGTTCACCATGGTTTCCACGCTGACCATGTCGTCCGGGTATTGTGAAATGGCCAATCCGAGAGAACTCGCCGTATCCTGAGCATGAGATTCAAGCTGGTCGGTCAGGAATGATCGCGTGCTCTCAAATTTGGCGAACCATGTTCCCGCAAAAAGAATTAAAAACAACGAAATCGTAAATATGACCAGTTGCCTGTAAAGAGTCATTTCGCCCCTCCTGTAAATTTAAATTCCAGTTCCTGCCATACGTTGCAGAAGATCATTCCACGCCGTCAGACGGCTGCTTTTGCCGGCCAGTTTCCCCTGTCCCCGGTCATGAGCCAGCCAAAGTCCGGCGCCGTTAAACGTAAATATCGGCAGAAGGTCCCGCCGTTCCGATGCCGGCCTGATGGAATCAACCAGATTGTCGAGGATCAGCGGTTCGGCCGCGGGATCACTGTAATAGAGCATGACCATATGGAAAATGTTTTGTCGCAGAGCTTTAACATAAGCAATTCTCAGTTTCCCCTCATCCACGCCCAGCATCTTAAGGCTAAAATATTTGGCGATGGCAAAGTCTTCGCAATCGCCGGCTCCTTTCGAGAGAAATTCAACCGGGGTAGCCCAGTAATCTTTTTCTCCGTAGAGGTCCGTGTCGTTTACAAAAGCGATTCTTTTATTGAAAAAAGAATTGACGATTTCCAGATTTTCTCTGTCTGACCCGCCGCCGGTTCGTAGAATGTCTTCCCATGAGACCAGACGATCCCGGGCTTCTTGACCGTATTTTTCCTGGACCTTTTGAATGACTTTGGGATCAATGTGAAATTTTTCTCTTGTCAATACGGATCCCGTGACAATCAGCCCTAAAAAAATCGAGATTAAAAAAAATATTAATTTGATTTTATTAGAATTTCCGGTGGATTCAAAAGGCGCCAAAATTCGTGATCCCTTATTAATAAAGTAACGAAAGCAGCTTGTTGACCACATTCAATTTAAAACTAAGTTATTAATTATTCAGCATTTTTATAATCATAGATTCAATTTTCTGTCAAGTAAATGATATTTAAACGAAGGAGGTTAGTCCGCAGGACTCATCAACGGGGCAGCTAAAAAATCACAAATATTGTACCAAGGTACAATAGATTAATTAATGGAAATGAATAAAATACAATCACATAAAATAAATAAAATTCATTAAAATAAAAATAAGGAGAATATATATGGCCGAGATCAAAACAGCCGGAATAAGTGAAGGCGGACATCACATGACGGGAAAGGTTGCCATTCTGTATGGAACCGTAAAGGCGATATCACCTGACGGAACGGTGCGATTGCTGAAAATTAACAGTCCTGTTTTTGCCGACGACCGTATTATTACCGGAGATGACGGAAGCATATCCATTGTTTTTGATACCTTCCCTCCCACACAGCTTGATCTCGGCAGAGTTTCTGATGTCGTTATTGATGAAGATGTGTATGGAAATGTTTCGCCGGATGTGGCTGCGGAGGCATCTGCGGAACAGAAATCCATTCAGGAAGCATTATTGGCCGGAGATCAGCCGTTGGAGCTGGATCCGACGGCCGCCGGTGTGGAAGCAAATGCGGGCGGCGGGCATTCTGTCTTTGTTGTCAATCCTGACTGGGTGCACGTAACCCCCGAAAGCGGCGCTGAAACAGAAGGTATAACCTGGGGATTTGCGACAACCCAATATGCTGCCGCTCAGGAGGATAATTCCAGTCCTTCCATTACAGTCGACCCGGGAAACAGCGGCACCGGCGGCATTGGTGACGGCGCCGACGTCGTCTCTGAATCCGGCTTGCCTGCCGGATCCGATGCGGCAGCCGCGACCGAGTTTGCTCAGGGAACGTTTACGGTGTCCGAT
>Ga0208040_1002393_pt1 | contig 16524 bp, 18 predicted proteins | sample AD_UKC083_MetaG_FD_184431 | JGI IMG/M metagenome (GOLD analysis project Ga0208040, IMG submission 184431) | Active sludge microbial communities of municipal wastewater-treating anaerobic digesters from USA - AD_UKC083_MetaG (SPAdes) (version 2) | ecosystem: Engineered > Bioreactor > Anaerobic >...
AATTACCTGCTGAGCAAGCGGATGAACCGGAAGCCGACTCCCCGGCTGATGAAACACCTGATCCAACAGATAGCATCTAACAACCAGGAGGTACCATGCGCGATACATGGTTCAATATCAAGCAGATAGCAGCTCTGGTCGTGTTTATCATCGCGTTTTCGCTGATGGGTATGATGACCGGGCGGCCAATAATGGTGCTGCTCTACGCAGTGGTATTGGCACTTGCCACCGGCATCACTTATCTGATCATCAGAAAACGCCAGCGCCACAGTGAAATATCCCTGCAGGAAAATCGCCTGCCCAAACTGATCATCGGCATTATCCTCTGTGTCCTTGCGATTGCCACTCCCTTGTACCTGATCAGCAAAACCAGCTTGATCAACATCCCTGGCAATATCACTATCATGGTGATTCTGGCAATCCTGGGTGTGACGCTGCTGTTCATTGCTCTGTTTGCCCTGGCTGTATATCTGATCAACCACAAGGGTGATGAACTCCCCATGCGGGTGATCGGCTATGTGGTGATTGTTGTGACAGCTTTGATCCCCGGGCTGTTGATGTCCATGTATGATAAGACTGCCAGTACCATTGGAGCAGTTTATTACGTGGCCCTGGCCGTGTTGATCCTTGCCTACAACGGGATCAATATGGTATTGCGGCGTCCCTGAAGCCCTACAATAATACAGGTGTTTGGCATCCGCCTTCATATATCGCTTTGCGGCGTTCGTGAGGGCGGATGAATCACCCAGGCCGCATGGCTCTGAACAGCATATCCACAATTGGCCACCGCCTGGCATTGAATCTGGCCGGCGAGAAGTACCGCCCCTTTATCAAGCTCTATCTTGGCTGGCGGGCAGTGGTCGGAGACCTCCTGGCCCAGCGTTCCCATCCCTATCGTTATAAGGACGGAATCTTGTATGTGGCCGTCCATAACAACTCCTGGCTGCAGGAGCTGGTTTTGCGCAAACAGGAGATCATAGCCAAATGCGCTCAGGAGTGCGGCGAGACTCCCAAAGACATGATGTTTTTTATCAGGGCTTAAGCTATGACTATGAAAAAGATCTATATTGGTCCATCTCTATTATCGGCTGATTTTTCCCGTCTGGGAGAAGAACTGACAGCCCTCGAAGCGGCCGGGGCCGATTTTATCCATCTGGACCTGATGGACGGTCATTATGTGCCCAACCTCAGTTTCGGTTTTCCCGTGATCAGCATCCTCAGAAAGCATACAAAGCTGCCTCTGGACGCCCATTTGATGGTCAGCAATCCCGCTGACTACGTAGACAGGCTGGCAGACTTGGGTGTGACCGGCATCACTTTTCATCAGGACAGCGAAACTCACAGCCATCGGTTGCTGCGCCGGGTCCGCGATCTGGGTCTGAAGGCAGGGCTGGCCTTGAATCCTTCCGTGGGTCTGGAAACTTTGCGCTGGGTGCTGCCTGAATTGGATTACGTATTGTTGATGAGTGTCAATCCCGGCTATTCGGGACAAAGCTTTATCCCAGCCATCCTCTCCAAGACCAGGGAGTTAAAAACCATGATCGACACCAGCGGCTGCCCGGTTCATATTGAAGTGGATGGAGGAATCTCTGCCGCAAACTCATCCACCCTGGTCAGCGCCGGAGCGGATATGCTGGTCTCCGCGTCCTACATCTTCAACAGCCCGGATTATGCCACTGCCATAGCCTCATTGAGAGGCTAAGGGCCAAGCCCATTCCAATCTCCCCCACAGGATAAAACTATGTTTAGCAATCTTAGCGAGAAACTGGATAAAATATTCCGCAACCTTAAAGGTCGCGGCTACCTCACAGAGCAGAACATCAAAGACAGCATGCGAGAGATCCGGCTGGCCTTGCTGGAAGCGGACGTCAACTTTAAGATCGTGAAGAACTTCGTGCTGGAAGTAGAGAAGCGGGCTTTGGGCGCCGAAGTGATGAAATCCCTCACGCCCGGACAGCAAGTGGTCAAGATCGTGTATGAACAGCTTTGCTCCCTGATGGATACCGAGGGTTTTGAGTTCAAAGTCTATGACAACAAGCTGATCAAAGTGATGATGGTAGGCCTGCAGGGCTCTGGTAAAACCACCGCTTGCGCCAAGCTGGCACTCATGTTTCGCAAGAAAAACATCAAACCCATGCTGGCAGCCTGCGATGTCTACCGTCCCGCGGCTATCGAGCAACTAAAAGTGCTGGGCAAGCAGATAGACATCCCCGTGGTGAGCGTGGATTCAAAAAACGTCATCGAGATCGCGGACGCGGCCCTCAGGGAAGCTCAGAAAGATTTCTCGAACCTTTTGATTTTCGACACAGCCGGACGCCTGCACATAGATGAAGTGATGATGGACGAAGTGGCGAGGCTGAAAGCTCATGTGAAGCCAGATTACATTTTCTTTGTCGCGGATGCCATGACCGGTCAGGACGCAGTTACGGTGGCCAAAGAGTTTTACAATAAACTATCCTTCGATGCCGTCATTCTCACTAAGCTGGATGGCGATGCCAGAGGAGGTGCCGCCCTATCCATCAAAGCCGTCACGGAAAGGCCGGTGGCCTTTGTAGGTACCGGTGAAAAGGTAAGCGATCTGGAAGTCTTTCATGCCGAACGCATGGCTTCCCGCATCCTGGGAATGGGCGATGTACTTTCCCTCATCGAGCGCGCCGAAGAAACTCTGGACGCGGAAGCCGAAGAGAAACTGGCCCGAAAGATGCTCAAGAACCAGTTTACCCTCAATGACTTTCTCAAACAGCTGCAAAGCATCAAGAAAATGGGCTCACTGGAATCGATCATTCGCATGATCCCCGGACTGGGCCATAAGCTGCCCGCCGATATGAAGATCGATGAGAATGCTCTCAGACACGTGGAAGCGATCATCCAGTCCATGACCGAGAAAGAGCGTGAGAAGCCTGATATCCTGAACGGAAGCCGCCGCCTGCGTATTTCCAAAGGCTGCGGACGCAGCGTCACAGAAGTCAATCGCCTGCTGCGCCAGTTTGAAGACATGAAAAAGATGATGAAGCGGTTTTCCACCCCGCAGGGGATGAAAGACCTGGAAAAAATGATGAAATGATAATACATAGATGTATGTGAAACTCCATGAGAAAGATTACTCTGGCAATCCTGTTTATCCTGTTGACTCTCTCTTTGTTTTCTGAGCAAGTGATTTTGGGAAGCGGTGAAAATTCTATCACCGTGCTTACCCAATCTGAAGCTGAGACTATTCTGCAATACAGCATTGAAAACTTTGTCAAAGAACCGGTTGTGATTGATAATGCCACCTGGTACCATGTCACGCTACCCAAAGAAGGCACCACTCAGGAACAAGGCTTTCCTCAATTGCCGGTTTTTAACCGCAGTATCGTGATTCCCAACCTGTCCGCCATGGATTATCAGGTATATGATATCAAGTATCAGGACCTCATCCTGCCGGTAGCTCCATCCAAAGGAGTAATCACCCGTGATACCAATCCGGCCACCGTACCCTATACCTTCGATCCCGTCTATCGAGGCAAGGGCTTCTATCCTGAGAAGATCGCCACGCTGTCTGATCCCTACATCCTGAGGGATTTTGAGGAATAACCATCCAGACTAGCCCCTTTGCCTATGATCCCTTCACCCAGACCCTGAGGATATACACTGCTTTCAAGATCAGAGTGTTCAGCCAGGGGCCCAGTACTATCAACACTTTGACCGGGACCAGAGATAACATCGCCAGAGGCTATTTACCTGTCTATGAAAACCATTTTCTAAACTGGGACAGCTACCGTTACACCCCTGTCAGCGACAGCTTTGGCAAGATGTTGGTGATTTGTCATACCAATTACATGAGCACCATCCTGCCCTACGTGAACTGGAAAAAACAGAAGGGGATCGATACTGAACTGATCCAGTGGTCGTCCATTGGGACCACCGCGGCCCAGCTGCAAACCTATATCCAAAACCGCTATAATGCTGATAACACTATCACTTACATCCAATTGGTGGGAGACGCACCCCAGATTCCTTCCTTATCTTCCGGTGGAGGTGGATCAGATCCCACCTTCGCTTTGGTGGCTGGATCGGACAACTATCCCGATATCTTTATCGGACGCTTTTCTGCGGAAACTACAGATCAGGTAACGGCCCAGATCAATAAAGCCATTGCCTATGAAAGAGATGTCACCACGGCAGACACCTGGCTATCCAGAGCTCTGGGAATCGCCTCCGCGGAAGGTGGTGGTAGTCAGGGAGACAATGGAGAATCGGACATTGTGCATATGAATGGAATCCGTACCGATCTCCTGGGCTATGGATATACTTCTGTAGACCAGGTTTATGATCCAGGCGCCTCCGCATCCACTGTGACCACCAACGTGAATGCCGGCCGCGGCTTCATCAACTATGTGGGCCATGGCGCTGATACATATTGGGTCACCACTGGATTCAGCAACACCAACGCGAGCGCTCTTACCAACGGTTCCAAGACTCCCGTGATCATGGACGTGGCCTGCGTGAACGGGAATTTCGTTTCCATGACCTGCTTTGCCGAAGCCTGGCAGCGTAATGCCAACGGTGGCTCCGTGGCCATATATGCCTCTACTATCAATCAATCATGGAATTCTCCCATGCGAGCCCAGGATCATTTTACCGACCTCATGGCGGCAGGTTCTAAGCTCACGGTAGGCGGTCTCTATTACAACGCCTCCTGCGATATGATGGATGCTTATGGATCTGATGGTGTGAATATGTTCAAGACCTGGCATATCTTTGGTGACGCCTCTCTCCTCATGCGCTCTAAAACACCCATGGCTATGACTGTGACTCATCCATCCAACCTCACTTCCGGTACTACATCTATCAACGTTTCATCGGGCGTCGCTAACACTCTGATTGCCATTACATATAACAATACAATCTATGGTCGCGCCTACACAAACAGCAGCGGGGCCGCTACAATAACCCTGAACAGCCCACCCTCCGGTGCTTTGAAATACACCAGCAGGTCGGGCTCCTGAATCTGCTCCGTCATCAGTCGGTAGGTGCGCTGATAAGCTATGAATTCCGGCTCGGACATGTTTTGCAGGATGCGTTGCGCTTTGCCAAATATGTGATAGTCTTCCGCCAGAGTACGATCCTCCAACACGATTCCCCGGCAACTGTGGATCAGTTTCTGGCGATCCAGGCGTCCATTGAAGAATTCGATCTGAGCCATGAAGGCATTGGCTACCGGATCTTTGTAAAAGGAATCCAGCACTATGGGATTGAATCTTTCCGGGAAGGCAAACACCCCCTCGCTACCATTTGCCTTGGGATATACAGAGCAAAGTATCTTGTTTAGGGGTGCGGAACTTGCCGCCTCAATAAAGGTGGATTTGCCCACGCCAATGTTTCCCACGATGCCGATGCGGATGTTCTCCATTGATACTCCAGTTCTTATGTTTTTACTTCCAAGTGATCTATGAAGGGATGGGAGTCAAGGGAAAAGTGTCACCGCTGCGCTTTGACATAATCCGTCTTATGTGATTTCAAAGATATGTTCGGCCCCATGCCCCGGTTGCTTGTGGCATTTCGTAGCAAACACGATATACTGGGGGCCTTTGTTCGAACAAAATGATTGACAATATCCCTTACTCGCAGAGCATCGCGCAAAACACATAAGGAGATACTTCAGATGCGCACACAACAATAAATCAGTGACGGCTCATGCGTTGATTTAAATCATCTGATATCTCAGTTCGCGGGCTGTTACTGCTGCTCCTCCCCCCCACATTGAAAAGGAGAATAACATGCAGTTTATACAGCTAAGAAATATCCATTATCGCTATCCGGATCAATATCAATCCACATTGGCAGGCATCGATCTGGTAATAGCCGAAGGCGAAAAGATCGCGCTGATCGGCACCAACGGCAGTGGCAAAACCACTCTGCTACGCATTATCCTGCAGGAACTAAGGCCCACTGAGGGGGAGATACTATATCCCGGAGACAAACCCATCATAGCCTTTTTGCCGCAAGACATCCGCCTTTGCGCCGCAGTATGTGTACGGGATTTCTTGCTGTCGCATCAGCCCGATAAGGATCGGATTATCAAGGAAATACAAAGGCTCTCTGCTGCCGGGGATCTAAACGTACAGCAGGGAACTGACCTGGCTACGCTTTGGCATGAATATCACGCGAACAACGTAGCGGATTGGGAAAACGAAGTAAACTCCATGCTGCTGCGGATGGACTTGCATGGCATGGCAGAACGCGAGTGTGAAAGCCTTTCCGGGGGTGAATCCACTCGCCTGCAGTTGGCGGCTTTGCTTTTAAAGAAGCCCGACATCCTGATCCTGGACGAACCCACCAATCATCTGGATCTGCAGCATATCATGTGGTTGGAGAACTGGCTCAATTCATATAGCGGCGCTGTGCTGTATGTATCGCATGACAAGATCTTTATCGACAATACCGCCACCAAGATTGCCGATTTGAGAGCCGGTCGCCTGCAAATCCGGATGGGTAACTATTCCAGCTTTAGCCGCGACAAGGCGGATCTGCAACAGCATCAGCTGATCCAGTATCGGGAGCGAAAAAAGCTGATCAGTAATCTGCAACAAGCCGTTCAAAAACGTCGAAGCTGGGCGCATAGCTTTCAGCCGGAGACGCGTTCCGAAGGCAGAGGGGCAGTTTATGAATCTGTGTTTAACGCAGCCAGAACCCAAATGCAGCAAGCGCGCAATATCGAGCGACGCATCCGCATGCTGAATGAGCGCTATCCCGTGGAACGACCGATGTTCGATAAAGAGCGTAAGCTGGAATTCGGCAGGGTGCAACCTTCTAACAAGGAACTCTTCAACATCAGCGCGATGGGCTTTGCCTACGATGATATGTGGATATTCCGGGATTTCTATTTCGAGCTTGGCTCAGCTGAGAGACTGTGGCTTTCAGGTGCCAATGGGTGCGGTAAAACCACTCTGATGAAGCTGATTGCCGGGGAATTGACTCCCCGGGAAGGCGAGATATCCTATGCTCCGCGGCTCAAGATTGCCTATTACCGGCAAGATCTCAAGCTGCTGGATCCGGCACGGACGGTATCGGATTACCTGCTAAGCAGCGGGCAGGACGAGACGCACGTACACAATCTGATGGGCTGTATCGGACTGAAGGACAATCTGGCTTATGAGCTGATAGGCAGCCTGTCCTGGGGTGAAAAAGCCAAAGTACAAATCCTTGGTATCCTGCTGGGGGATTACAATCTGCTGCTGTTGGACGAACCCACCAATCATCTGGATATGCGCAGCCGGGATATGCTGGCCGATGCCTTGCTACAATATAACGGAGCAGTGATCTTTGTGTCCCACGATCGCGCCTTTATTCAAAAGATTGCTACCCGGGAGCTGTGTTTGATGCCGCAGTAGTGAGGGTATGTATGTGGTATGTTCGAATTGACACAATCCATGCCCATCAGCTCATTCGGGGCGCATAATGTTCACAAACCTCATATATGTGGTGATCTCAAATAAAGGGTCACCCAAATCTGCAAGCAGCGATCACTTAGACAAATGGGGATCAAGCCTTTTTGGTTTTGAGACATACTCCGAATCTGAAGTTGCTTCGATGTATGACACTCGAAGTTCCATCAAAGATGAACTGAATAACAGCTTTGATCTGCTGGGTGAGCTGGCGGAGAAGCCGGGTAAGGCCGATTCCAAGATCACCAAGCTCAAGACCCGTAACTACACTCTGCCTGGTAAGAGAACCAGTACGGTGGAACTCACGATCGTGGGTTTATCCAACAAGCAGAAGAACTACCTCGAAAGCTCTGCCTTCATGGGCAAGAACGTTACCATTGTAGCGGCATCAAAGAGCTTTGACCGGGTGGCGATCTTCAATGATCTGCGCTGGACAGTGGACTGGTCAGGCGAAGCCGATGGTCTCTTCAGCGTGGTCGTATCCACCGAGTATGCCGGAAGCACGAGCGGGAAGTTCTATGTCTTCAAAGACATCCCTGCGCTCATCTAAGAATAGACGATAACCCACAATAAGCTAAACAAAGGACAGAACATGGATTGCCAATGTAAACCGGACGTAGCGGGGTCCCCACGGTACAACTCGTTGGACAGTGGGGTGCTCAAGAAGATCGACAATCTCCAGACCGAGATCTACGGCAACGGAAACAGTAACAACTCATTGGTGACCAGAATGGCGAGAGTGGAGACGAATATGAAGCTGCTTCTGGGCGTCTCCACTACCCAGTTCTTCATGCTGATCGGCGTTGCCATCAAGATGTTCTTTGGACAATAGAAAAGGATAATACACTATGAAGCGAGAACCCCAACTCAGCTATAAACAACTGCGGCAGATACTCTGCCTCACTATCTCCAAGAACATTTACGGTGAGCCGGATGGCAATCAGATCAATGCCGATAAAGAAGTCATGATTGATTGTAACAAGATCGTAGTATAAACCCTCACCGAAAACTTCAAATCGTTCTCACTTGGACAACAGATGATATCACATTACAGGAAAGTAAGATATGACATGCACACATGTTTAGTTGGTCTTGGACTTTCCTATGTCAAGAAACCCAGTTTTATCACCAAAACTTCAAATCTACCACCATTTATAGAAGCACTTGGACATTCCCTATAGTATTGCCGAATCCAATGCTATAAACACAATATGATGATCAGAAAGAAGTTAGCATTGTTAGGACATCCAACTCGTATGGCTCATCATCTTTCGGACTTGGACATTTGAAGTTTTGGTGATTGGATTTGAAGTTTTCAGTGAGGGTTTATATTTTTCGCCCCCGGCCCCACGGTATCTCCACTGTGGGTGATGGGGGGAGAGTTTGGATAAAATCTCTATGGAGTAAGCCACACATCGAAAAGAAGACTTGACAGATCAACCGGGTTCATTTCATTTGAACATATGTTCATTATAGATGCAAGCACTATTCTTGACGGCAAGGAGTTACGATGCCACGAGCAAAATCGCTGAGGATCATGCAAGAGCTGCCGATCGTGAAAGGATTCCGTCCTCTCTGGATGCGTGCCAACTACCGTTCTGCCGTGGTTATGGCCCTGGAGGAGTATGAGGTTATTCGCCTGGTGGACTACGAAAAGCTCACCCATGAGCAGGCCTCCGAAAGCATGGGCGTGTCGCGTCCTACTCTCACCAGGATCTATGAATTGGCCCGCTCCAAACTTGCCACGGCTATTATTGAGGGACGCAGCTTCCTGATTGAGGGAGGAGAGGTGAGGATCTCAGGCAGCCATTATTTCTGCGAAGACTGCCAGCATAAGTTTGTTCACAACGAAGACGAATCAAAGCCACAGCATTGCCCAGCCTGCGGTTCAGGCAAGATCATCTGCCTGAGCGAGTGTTTTATGACGGGCTGCAGACGATGCTCGCGCTGTCGATGATCATTATATAATCGCGCATATTGATGATAAATCCAAAAAGGAAGCCCTTATGAAAATCGCCATCCCAGTCTCAAACAATGAGCTTAGCCCCCATTTCGGTCACTGCCATGCCTTCGCTGTTTTCACCGTCGAAAACAAGCAAGTGGTTGCCAGCGAGATAGTAACACCACCCACTCATGAACATGGTTCTAATCCCCTTTTTCTACAGTCACTCGCCTGCGACGTCGTTATTTCCGGAGGAATGGGCAAGCATGCACACGAGATGCTTCAGAGCATGAATATCCAGGTGTTTCAGGGAGACGCGTCCCAGAGCCCCGCAGAGCTCGTGAATCTCTTTCTGAACGGGAAGCTGCAGGCCGGCAGCGGATCTTGCGGACATCATGAAGGACAAGATCATGCGCACACTCACTGAGCCTGGCCGCCGTTATCGACACCGTTGTCACAGTCAGCCGGCCCCCAGAGGACGCTTCATTGGGCAAAACCTTCTCCAGGAGCCAGTTCCGGACACAGACACAATCTATTGCTATAACCGTGCTGAGCTCCTGGCACGCAAACAGGAGTTGGAAGCGCGGCTGCAATGGATAAACGAACAACTCGAGAAGGTAAGCAAGTAATGGAAGAAAACAAAGACGACCTTATCAAAGCTAATCTGGACAAGATCAAACACCGCGTCATCGTTATGAGTGGAAAAGGCGGTGTGGGCAAAAGCTTCATAGCCGTCAATCTCGCTTATGGACTTGCCATGCAGGGCAAGAAGGTTGGCCTCCTGGATGTGGATATCCACGGTCCTTCGATCGCCAAGCTCACCAATATCGAAGGAATGCCCATCCCTGTCAACCAGGAAACCGGCAGGCCCACTCCCATCAAAGCTTTATCCAATCTCAGCGTGCTTTCCATCGCCTCCCTGATCAAAACTGAGGATAGCGCCATCATCTGGAGGGGACCCATGAAAATGTCCCTGATCAAGCAGTTCTTCAGTGATTTTGATTGGGAGGAGCTGGATTATCTGATCATCGATTGCCCTCCCGGTACCGGTGATGAGCCCCTCAGCATTGTTCAGACGCTGGGAAAGCTGGATGGAGCGGTCATTGTTACCACTCCGCAGGATATTGCCATCCTGGATGTCCGGAAATCTGTGGATTTTGCCCACAAGCTGGATCTGCCCATTTTGGGAGTGGTGGAAAACATGAAGTTTTTCCGCTGCCCAAAATGCGGAGAAGTGACTCCCATCTTCCAGGGTGAGCAACTGGAGAAGATGATCTTTGAACATTCGCTGGACCTGCTGGCAGCCCTGGAGATCGATCCCGCCATTGCCCGATCGGCCGATGAGGGCAAGCCCTATATCTATTTCTACAACAAACTCCCTTCCGCCCAGGCCTTGATGACGGCCGTGGAAAAACTAATGGAGAAATGCGAATCCTAAAGGATCACACTCCACCCAGATAAAGACAGCCTGAAGCATCAGGCTGTCTTTTTTTTCACGTATTCAAAGATTGCTTCAGCAAATCCTTGACTCGTTTCCAGCCTCCGATAATCATGCACTTGGAGCCTGATTTGCATGTATCCGCATGTCGGACTATCTAGTTAATACGATTGGAGAGCCTGATGCAGTATACCCGAGAATCGCTTGCCCAGATGGAAGAATGCTACTCCCTGAGGTCTATCCTGATCAGGTTCAGCCTGGTGTTGTTTCTGTTTGCCCAGACCCTGCTGGTCTCCCAGCCTGTCAGCGACGGCCCCGAAAACCAGAGCCCCGCCAGCGCGGATTCACTTCCGGGCCATCTCACTATAATGGCTGTTGGGGACGTCATGCTGGGCTCCAACTACCCTTCAACGGCTTACCTGCCTCCCGACGACGGCAATGGTTTACTGGCCCCCGTGGCTGATATGATCAAAGCTGCCGATCTGGCTTTTGCCAATCTGGAGGGCGTCCTGCTCACCGGTAAAGGGCATCCCAAAAAGTGTGGGTCCCCGTCCAAATGCTATGCTTTCAAATCTCCGGATCATTATATCCATCATTTCACAGACGCCGGGTTTGACTTTGTGAGCCTCGCCAACAACCACTCCAATGACTTTGGTGAACCGGGACGCAAGAATACGGTCCGCTTGCTGGATGAGGCAGGCATACATCACGCGGGTCTCCTGGAAAGGCCCAGCGTGATCTTTGAGAACAAAGGCCTGAAGATCGGCTTTTGTGCCTTCGCTCCCAACCGGGCGACCGTCAAACTCAACGACCACAAGGGGATGAAAAAGGCGGTGAGCAAGCTCAAAGCCCAGTCCGACCTCGTGATCGTTTCCTTCCACGGCGGGGCCGAGGGCAAAAAGCATCAGCACGTCACCCGCAAGAACGAGTATTTTTTGGGCGAAAATCGTGGAAATCCCCACAAGTTTGCCAGGGATGCCATCGATGCCGGAGCAGACCTTGTTTTGGGCCACGGACCTCACGTTCCCAGAGCGCTGGATCTCTATAAAGACAGGTTTATAGCCTATTCCCTGGGCAATTTTGCCACCTATTCCCGCTTCAACCTGAGCGGGGCCAATGGTCTGGCCCCCATGCTAGAGATCAGGATAGACCGGCAGGGCGTGTTTCAATCTGCCCGGATCATTTCAGCGATCCAGCGCGGTGAAGGTGGACCTGTGCCAGATCCAGACAATGCGGCTGCCAGGAAGATATCTGAGCTTACGGAGAAGGATTTCCCCAGGGGGCCCTTGGAGATATTGGCCGATGGCAGCGTCACCAGAAAAAGCCCAAATTGATGGCACAATTCCACTTAACGGCTCATTGTAGGCGCCTTGGACCTCCCCTTTGAGCGATTTCTCTTGACAGCACCACAAGTCTGAATTAGAGGATCCTTACCTGCGAAGAGGAGGTAAACCATGAAAAGGTTTCTGATCCTGTGGATTGTCCTGCTGCCGGTCCTGTTGTTGGGACAGCAGGGCTTTGCCGATGAACCAATCGTCCCGGGAGACGTGCCAGGCTTTTGGGAAGAATTGATCGAATCCGATTCCCTCACCTATGGGGCGGGAGGCGTGGTGGGAGCCGTGACCGTCGATGGAGTGACTTATTCCCAGATCCGCCTGCGTCCTGAGATCGAGTTTGGCAAGCTCGGCGTCGGCCTGGATATAGATTTATTGATCGACAGCGATGGAAAAATCCGCCAGGAAGACTGGAACGACTGGAAAGACTATCTCGGCAAGCTTTTCTATATCCGTTACGGCAGGCGCAAAGACCTTCTCTACTTTAAAACCGGCGCGATCTCAGACTACACGCTGGGCCATGGCATGATTTTCAACAACTACTCAAATATGCTGCGTTACCCGGATGACAAGAACATCGGAAGCTATGTGGGCATGAACACCAGGCTGTTTGGTCTGGGCTTTGAACTTTACACCCACGATCTCTTCCGCAATCAGATCCTGGCAGGTCGTGTGCACGCCAAGCCCATGCAATATCTGAAGATACCATATTTTGAAAACTTTAAGCTGGGCTTCAATATCGGCTGGGACCGCGACCAATTGAGCCGTTTCACTGATGACGATGGCGACGGCGTTCCGGACGTCTATGATAAGTTTCCCTCGGATCCCCAATCCAGCGCTGATACGGATGACGACGGGATTTCGGACGATATTGATTGGGACATCAACGGTGATGGAGTGATCGATGGTCCCGCCAATCCTGCCGTGGAAGCCACCTTCCCGGGAATCTTTGGATACTATCCGGATTACGAGTTTGACAACGATTTTGTGACTGATTCGCTTCAGGTCTATACAGACAAGCAGCCTTTGTTTATCTATAGCGTAGATTACGAGCTTCCTGTGATAGACCATGAATACTTTAAACTGAGCACCTACGGCGAGCTTGCCAAAATCCAGGACCACGGGTCAGGCCTGATCTTTCCAGGTTTTGGCGCTAAATTCCTCATCTTTGAAGCCAAGCTGGAGCTGCGCAATTTTGGCAGAGGCTTTCTGCCCTCCTATTTTGACCGCATCTACGAGGGCAAGCGCAGCGAACTGCAGATCGTCATCGATCCGGATACCGGTCAGCGGCATTACTCCCTGATCACCAAAGAACAGATCCTGGATCAGGTGAAGCCTACCATGGGCTGGTTTGGCTATATGCAGGCCGAACTTTGGGAGATGCTGTATTTCCGGGCTGCCTATCAGGACATGTATGGTAAAGACATGAAAGCCGGTAAATCGATCTGGGCCAAGCTGGGGGCCACCCCCAAAATGATCCCCAAGTTGAAACAGGCCACCTTGTATTACTCACAGACCAATGTTGATTACATCGATTTTCGCCGTCTCAGGACCAGCCAGGCCCATGTGGTGGGTGAGCTGATTTACGCCATCGCCGATAACGCCAACCTGATCGGCCGCTATACTGAGCACTACACTGATATCAACAACGATGGCCGTATCCGTGGCAAGAATGAGATCCAGGAGATTCTGACCTTTGGGGTGGAGTTTACGTTTTAGAGCTGAGAGCTGAGAGCTGAGGCTGTGAGAGCTGCGCTGTGAGAGCTGCGCTGTGAGATACCTGCGGTAGGTGAGATACTGCGTAGGTGAGATACTGCGTAGGTGAGAGCACTGCGTGCTGGTTGAGAGCCATCCCAGTTCGGCATCCACCATTACACTCTCAATTATCCATAAGCCCCATTTGTCAATTCTCAAGTCTCAATTCTCAATTGTCAATTGTCAATTGTCAATTCTCAATTTCCTGGCGCTGTCACACAGATAAAAGCCTTGCCCTCTCCTGTCAGGGTTATCTTGGTTGCCCGGGCATCGATGAAAAACGCGTCGCCTTTCAGAGCGTTATACCCTTCCCCGCTGGTTGAAATCAGGATATTTCCAGACTGACATAGAAGAATCGCGGGGCCTGAGATACTGGTTTTCAGGGCCTGGCCTGCCATGATATCAGCTATCCCAAGAGAGAATTCCCGGGCCGGCGTATGAAACCAGCCTACACCCGTTTTATCTGGTACAGCTTTCAGCACCTTCAGGTCCAGAGGTCCGAAATCCAACACCCGGATCAGCTCTTCCCTGTTGATGTATTTGGGGGTGAGCCCTCCCCTGAGCACGTTGTCGGAATTGGCCATCACTTCAATCCCGACGCCGTTCAGATAGGCGTGAGGGATTCCGGCATCCAGATACAAGGCTTCCTGGGGTTGCAGTTCCACCAGATTCAAATACAGCGGTGCCAACGCGCCAGCGTCCTCTGGATACAGATCAGCCAGTTTTCCCACCCAGCGCAATGCGTCTTGCATCCCCGGTCCCAATCTTTGCTCCTGCGTCCCGCGCGCGTTTTCAACTACCCGAACAGCAGCCGAAGCGTCCATGGCCAGTATTGCCTGAAAACAGGACTGCCAGGCGGTCCTGGAAGCAGATTGAATAAAGTCCTGGGCCTCCGGCAGCACCTGATCCAGCCCGCAATGCCTAAGCCCGGCAATGATTTGCGGGTAAGGACGAAAACCGCAAAGGGCAGTAAAAGGAGTGAGGGCGCAGATCAGTTCCGGTTTGTGGCGCGGGTCTTTGTAGTTGCGGGAAGGGGCGTCGAGCGGAATTTCCAGAGCGTTTTCCCGGTCAAATCCTTCCCGGGCCTGGGCTGCGTTGGGATGCGCCTGAATGGACAAAGGCTTAGCCGCGGCCAGTACTTTCATCAGAAATGGCAGACCATCATAGACTTGAGCAGCCGGGCCCAAAGCTTCGGGATGGCTGTCCAGATAAAGGTCCAGGGCCTGCTCCCCACCACCCAGAACTATCCTGGAGGGCGCTTTGGGATGCGCTCCCATCCACAACTCGGCCACAGGTTTGCCCATCAGGTCCGGACGGCTGGTCAGCGTCTGGATATACTCTCCGGAACCCCAGTTATATTCCTGACAGCTGTTGAGCAGTCTGTTGATCAGTTGGACCCCTCTTCATTGGTGATCCTGGCCTGCAGCAGTTTGAGCATGGGATTGAAGCGGGTAACGTGCTTTTTGGCCTGAGTCAGAACCTTACGGGCCGCTTTCATATCCTTCTGCTGGATTAGCAGCCTCAGGAGCTCTTCGTAGAACAAGCTGGAGTAGGGGTTATCCTCCAAAGCCCGGTGGAGCAGTTCTATCGCTTTGGAATCCAGGCCAATCCGCATCGCGCTGACGGCGTAGCTGTGCAGGTAGTCTGAATTTGTCAGTCCCTGGTCGGCATCGGCCTTAGTGAAGGAGTCGTAGGCCTGAATCCACACTTCCAACCGGGAATAGATAAGAGCTTTCAGCAGCATCAAATGCTTGTGTTTGCCCATTTTGCCTTCTGCGAGCTGCACATAACGCAGAGCTTCCTTATACTCCTGGTTCCTCAGCAGTTGCTCAACCAGCAGGAAATATATGAAAGGATTGGCATCAGGATACTTGACCAGTTCGCGGATGATCACCACCGATTCCTGGGATTTGCCCATGTAGGCCAGCGCCAGAGCTTTGTTGTAGAGAATATCGTTCCAGGGGCTGGCAATCTGGTCATAGTAGACTACGGCCATGCGGTAGTTGCCATCTGCAAAAAAGCAGTTGCCGATCAGGTATTTGATCAGATCATCATTGGCCGCGAGCTGGAGGGCGGACTGCAGTTTGGCGATAGCCTGAGGATACATCTGGCGGCGCATATAGAATTCACCCAGGCTGATGAGGGCACGAGGGTCCTCCGGATGAGTGGAGATAGCTTCCTCTAGCAGATGGACCGCGTGCAGCCAGTTGGTCTTCATCAGGGCTTCCGCCCTTAGGATCAGATTGTTTAAGCTTTGGTCTGTCATTATGTTTTCCACTCCTCCCCAGCCCAGAATCCAGGGCTGGGGAGGATTTTTGCTCTTACTTCAGTTCGAGGATGATCTCTTCAATTGCCCTCAGCAGTTGAGGGTCCCGATCGGAGATTACATCGTTGGGAGTATTCTCCACGATAATATCTGGCATGGCTCCGGTGCCTTCCATGTTGGTGCCGTCCATTTTATACCAACCGGAACCGGGTAAACGCATGCTGGAACCGTCTATCAGCTCATATTCCCAGGTGCCGATCACTGCTCCGCTGGAGGGGATGCCCACCACCTTGCCCAGCTTGAGTTCTTTGTAGATAATCGGAAAGATTTCACCATCGGAAAAGGACCTTTCATCCACCAAC
>Ga0208040_1002396_pt1 | contig 16518 bp, 10 predicted proteins | sample AD_UKC083_MetaG_FD_184431 | JGI IMG/M metagenome (GOLD analysis project Ga0208040, IMG submission 184431) | Active sludge microbial communities of municipal wastewater-treating anaerobic digesters from USA - AD_UKC083_MetaG (SPAdes) (version 2) | ecosystem: Engineered > Bioreactor > Anaerobic >...
CCGATGCCAGTCGGCCAGGGAAGAGCACCTGCAAGGGAAGATAATGTTTGCCAGGCTCAGTAGGAGGTTAAACCGGCGGTCACTCAGAGCCGGACTTCCGGGCTGGCATGTGCCTGAGCGTCCGAGTCGAAGAGCGGCCCGCAAGGGAAAATTTTTAGTGGGAGCATGACTTGCTACGAGCGCATGGCCAGAGCGCAGTCATACTCCCACTTGCAGACACTGCGCCGGCCCGCGGGCAGCCAGGAAAAACTGTCGTTGTGACTTCCAAAGCTTTTTGCCCGGCTCAGTCACCCCGACAGTACCACGTTAGCCAAAAATTTCGTCGAAATTGAATCAATTGGTAGAAAACAAATCCCATCAAAAAAGGCGGCTCCGTAGGAGTCGGACATGACCGAGGCCAATCGGCCAGGGAAGAATGGCCTGCAAGGAAGATTGGTAGTGGGAGCATGACTTGCTACAAGCGCATGGCCAGAGCGCAGTCATACTCCCACTTGAAAAAAGCGTCGTTGGTTTTTTCTTTTTAGTCAGAAGGAGATCTTCTCACAACCCTGATATTATGTTTATGTTAAAATATCATGAACATTTTATCAACTTTGGTTCAGGCAGTAATTTGTCATTCAATAATGTTTAATTTTACGAAAAAAAATGGCAAAAGGCACATCCCGCAAAAAGTCAGGCAAATCATCATCTGTCGAAGAACTTGTCCTGAATGTTTTTTTTAAAAAACCCTACATAAGCTTTAATTACAAGCAAATTTCAAAAGCGGTTGGCATTAACGACAAAGCGGTAAGAGAACTTATCCGCCAGCAACTCGAAATCCTGCTGAAAAACAAAAGCCTCATCGAAGATAAAAGGGGAAAATACAAACTGAATCCCGAAAAACACCCGTCGTTTTTTCCCAGTAAGACTTATATCTCCGGAACCGTTGATATGAAACAGACAGGCAAGGCCTATATCATCACCGATGAGCCGGGACCGGATATTTTAATAGCTCCTTACAATACCAACCGCGCACTGCATGGCGACAAAGTCAGGGTGTTGCTATTGCCCGGACGCCAGGGAAAAAAACCCGAAGGACAAGTAGTGGAAATAGTAAAAAGAGCCAAAGAACAGTTTGTAGGTACGCTGCAGGTTACCCGCTATTATTCTTTCCTGATCCCCGACAATCAAAATATTCCTGTTGATATTTATATACCAAACGATAAAATAAAAAACGCGCAAAACGGTGACAAGGTAGTGGTAAAAATCAGCGACTGGCCCGAAAACTCCAAGAATCCTTTTGGCGAAGTGTTGCAGGTATTGGGCAAGCCGGGCGATAATAACGTGGAAATGCAATCCATCATTGCTGAGTTTGGGTTTCCCCTTTCGTTTCCAAAAAATGTAGAACAGGACGCCGCAAAAATTGATATCACCATTAGTCCCGAAGAAATAAAAAAACGCCGTGATTTTCGCGAAACTTTTACTATTACGATAGATCCGGAAGATGCCAAAGATTTCGATGACGCTGTTTCCCTTTGTAAATTAACAAATGGCAATTGGGAGGTAGGTGTTCACATCGCCGACGTATCACATTATGTTAAGGAAAATTCGGCTATTGATCACGAAGCTTTCGGGCGCGGCACCTCTATATACCTTGCCGACCGCGTGGTTCCCATGCTGCCGGAAATTTTATCAAACAATGTGTGTTCGCTCAGGCCCAACGAAGATAAATTGTGCTTCTCGGCGGTATTTGAAATGACCGAAACCGGCCAGGTGGCCGGCGAGTGGTTCGGCAAAACTATCATAAACTCAAACCACCGTTTTAATTATGAAGAAGTACAATCCACAATTGTAAACAAAACAGGCTTATACGCCGGTGAAATACTAACCCTGCACCAGCTGGCCGACTGCTTGCGGGAAGAACGTTTCAAGAGCGGCTCCTTTGATTTTGATACCGAAGAAGTACGTTTTAAATACGATGAAAATGGAAGGCCCATCGAAGTTTACATTAAGCAACAACAGGAATCCAACAAATTAATTGAGGATTTCATGTTGCTGGCCAACCGCAGGGTAGCCGAGTTGATTGGCAGACCGCAAAACAACAAACCTGTAAAGACCTTTGTATACAGGATACACGACAAGCCGCTGCCCGAAAAACTGGATACCTTCACCAAATTTGTGGCTAAGCTGGGATACAAAATCAACAACAAAAACACCAAAACCCTTGCTGATTCATTCAATGCTTTGTTGACAAACGTAAAAGGCAAGGGCGAAGAAAACATGATAAACAACCTGGCCATACGCACCATGGCCAAGGCGGTGTATTCCACCGAGAATATAGGCCACTACGGGCTGTCATTTCGCTTTTACACGCATTTTACCTCTCCCATACGCCGTTATCCCGATTTGATGGTACACAGGCTCCTGGAACGTTATTTGGCCAACAAGCCCGCCGTGGACAAGCATGAGTTTGAGGAAAAATGCAAACATTCATCGGATATGGAAAAACTGGCCACCGATGCCGAACGTGCTTCCATAAAATATAAACAGGCGGAATATATGGCCGACAAGGTAGGACAAGTTTTTGAAGGCTTGATTTCGGGTGTCTCTAAATGGGGTATTTATGTAGAGATTATCGAAAACAAATGCGAAGGCATGGTGTCCATACGCGATATGGAAGACGATGCCTATTTTATTGATGAGGAAAACTATACCGTAATAGGCCGTTACTCAAACAAAAAATACCGCCTGGGTGATAAGGTAAAAATAAAAGTGAAAAAGATTTTATTAAACAAAAAACAAATTGACTTTGTTTTTGTTTAACGGGTTTTACAGCATATTCAGCCTGCTGTAAAGGTCTTTGCGATAAAAGTTACCAACCGGCAAATCTTTCATCGACGGTTCCACTATCAGGCTGGTATATTTTATCGAAAATATTTTATCCATGCGCACAATGAAAGATTTGTGAATTCTTACAAAATCCCTCTCGGGCAGGTATTTTTGAATTTCTTTCATATTGATCCTGACAGTATAGTTTTCTGTGATCGTATTAATGGTGATATAATCACGCAATGCTTCCACATAGCATATTTCTTCGTACTTAACCCTTTTCAAACGGCTGTTGGTGCGGATATAGATGCTGTCGGCCGTGTTTTTATTCTCAATAACGGAATAATACAGGTCGCGTTCTTTTTTCAGTTGCTTTACTTTGGAATGTTTGTGTAAAGCCATTTCGATGGTGGTCTGAAGTTCTTTTTCATAAAACGGTTTTACCAGGTAGCCATAAGGATCGGAATCCTTGGCCATTTCAATGGTTTTTTCGTCGGTGTACGCCGTCAGAAAAACGATGGGCACATCCATCATATTGGTAATCTGTACAGCGGCCTCGGTGCCGTTCATTTTGCCGGCCAGCCTGATATCCATAAGGATAAGATTCGGGTTATTATCCTCCACATTGGCTACGGCGTCTTCCCCCGTGGTGTAAATTCCGGTAATCTCATAGCCCAGGTTGGTTAAACATGATTCTATGTATTTGGAAACAATTACTTCATCTTCTACAATTAAAATTCTTGACTTTGCCATAATTTTTTAATTTTTAAAGGCTATAAAAATAATATAATTTTTTTAATTTTTCATATTTTTTTCAATTTTATTTCCATCAAAACTAATTTCAACTCCGTCTTCATATCGTATAGTAATAATTTTAATACCATCATAGTCATAAATATTCCAGTCGCCTTCTTTTTTGCCCATGATATATTTGCCCTTTTCCTTGATCTTTTCGTTTTCCCAATAATAGGTAAAATCTCCGTTGGGATTGCCTTCAATATAATTTCCTTCAAAATACAACACTTCATCGGTATAGTGTTTCCATAAACCTTCGCGTTTTCCGCCCACATACGAACCAATTTCTTTGTTGTCGCCGACTTCGTACAACCATTCGCCCTCTTCCTCCCCGTCGATATATTCTCCCTGGATAATGACCTTTCCCGAATCGCTTTTTTCAACATAAGGGCCGTTTAACAAGCCATTTTTAAAATGGTCTTCTTTTTTCAGGTTTCCCGATTCGTAAAACCAACGCCATTTTCCATCAGGGCGGCCTTTTTGGTCATATTTTCCCGTTTGTTCCAGACGTCCGTCTTTAAAATAAAATTTCCATTCGCCCTGGCGAAGGTTATTTAAATAATACCCCTCCCCTGCTTTTTCTCCATCTTCATAATATTCTGTCCAGGCACCCTGACGCAGGCCTTGTTCATCAAGCAATCCTTCGCCGACAATAATTCCGCTTTTATAAATATATGCTTTGTTTATAATGCCTTCGGGCGTATATTCTTTGCGCACGCCTTCGGGGATACTATTTTTATAACTCTGGATAATTTTTACTTTTCCGTTTTTATAATAATCGGTTTTTACCTCGTAGGTGGCAAGTTCCGGGGCGTCGTAAATCAGTTCATCGTTACGGTATTTTTCAATTTTGGTCAGGTTTCCATTCACATCATATTCCTTAAAATAGCCGTCCCTTTTTCCATAGCTGTAGTTCCCTTCCCACTTCACCAGGTCGTTTTCATAAAATTCTTTCCACAGCCCGTGTTTCAGGCCTTCACGCTGCCTGTTGATGTTTTCTTTATTGACTATATAGCCTTTCCGGTAATCTATTAACGTGATCAACGTGCCATCGTGTGCAAATTCTTTGGTGATTCCCTCTTCCCTACCCTTGATAAAGTTGGATTTCATTTTGATTTTGCCATCGGGAAATAGCCTCAGCGTTATTCCCTCTTTGACATCGTTCACAAAATTTTCTTCTATGATTTCATCTTTCAGGTATGTTCTGCGGATGCCATTCTTTTTTCCTTCAAGATAATTGATTTCGAGAACCAGTTTGCCCGAGTCGCTATAAAACTTCCATACACTGTCCAATACAAAGTTTTTGCGGTTGCCTTCTGACTTTATCTGGCCGTTTTCATAAAAATTTTTCCAGTATTTATCAGGTTTTCCATCAACCAAATATCCTTCACTTTGCTTTTTTCCCGAAGTATAATAAAAGACATTAAAGCCATTGTTGTTGATAGCGTCCTGCGCAAGACATCCGCCGGCAACAAAAAACAATATAATTGCAAAAAGCTTTTTCATACTATAAAAGTACTTACTTTTTAGTTAATGCAGATATTTCAAGCATCTTAAGCAAGGGTTTTTTTGCGTTTTTTATTGTTTTTTCATCAAGAATTATTTCCGGCTGTTCATTTTTTAAACAATCATAAAGTTTTTTCAATGTATTCAACTTCATATATTCACAATCGTTACAGCTGCAGGTTTCATTGATTCCGGCCACGATAAATTCTTTTTTCGGAGCCACTTTTTTCATTTGATGAATGATTCCGGTTTCAGTAGCTACAATATATTTTGTGTTATTATCTTTCTCAATAAATTTGAGCATTGCGGCTGTAGAGCCTATAAAATCAGCTAATTCCAGTATCACTGCCTGACATTCGGGATGAGCAATCAGTTTGGCATCAGGATTTTTAATTTTTAAACGGATAATTTCTTCCTGGGTCAATTGTTCATGCACTTTACATGAACCATTCCACAAAACCATATTGCGGCCGGTAAGCTTATTGATATAACCCCCAAGGTTTTTATCAGGAGCAAATATTACCGGCTGATCTTTTGGTATTGAATTTATGATATTCACGGCATTTCCCGACGTGCAGATAATATCCGACAAGGTTTTAACCTCAGCGGAACAATTTATGTACGATACTACTTTGTGACCGGGATGCTTTTTTATAAACTTTTTAAAATCTTCATAAGAACACGAATCAGCCAGTGAACATCCTGCTTCCATATCGGGCAGCAATACTTTTTTATCAGGGTTTAAAATTTTTGCCGTTTCAGCCATAAACTTCACTCCGCAAAAAACTATTATTTTTGCATTGGTATCAGCAGCTTTTTGAGATAAACCCAAACTATCTTCCACGTAGTCGGCCAGGTCTTGTATCTCGGGAATCTGATAAAAATGAGCCAGAATTACTGCATTCTTCTGTTCTTTGAGCGCTAAAATTTCTTTTTGGTAATTCATGATTTTTAAAATGTTTGCAATAATACAACGTTTTATTTTTACATTATTTTTTCTTTTAATAATAATAATTTATTTTTTAAAAAATTTATCATTATTAATAATGGCTGTTAATAGTGTTTAAAAAATTTTGAAGTTCGCTTTTTTAATTGAATTATGAAAAGTTATTAACACGATAAAAACAATAAATTTAAATTAATTTCTTCAAAATTAAAAAATTAAAAAAATATCAACAGTATATTGAAAACATAATCATTTGATAAAATTTGATTAATTTTACCTTGAAAACTTGTTGATATTTATTGAAAAAATCACTTTTTATTCACCACAAAAAAACATCAAAAGATTATTAACATCAAAGTAGTTTTTTTAACAACGAAATTGTTTAAAACGTAGTATTTTTATAATAAGACACTTATAAAAACACTTTAAAAATAACAGCTTAAAAACTAGTAAGATAAATAAATTTTAAAGTAAATACTTTTCAACAACTCAAAAATGGATCAAATAATAGGAATTGGATGCGATCATGCCGGATTTGAATTAAAAGAATATCTGAGAGAAAATTTAATTGCAACAGGCCGCAAAGTCAAGGATTTCGGAATTTTTAAACAGGAAAGAGCCGACTATCCTGATATAGTGCACCCGCTGGCTCACGAAGTCAATACGCAACAGCTGGAAATGGCTATTATTATTTGCGGTACCGGAAATGGGGTAGCTATCACGGCCAACAAATATTTAAATGTGCGTGCTGCTTTGTGCTGGAATACCGAAATTGCTGCTTACGCCCGTAAACATAACGATGCCAATATTATAGCACTACCTGCCCGTTTTTTAAGAAGAAGAAGAGCGTGGAAGATTGTGCGTAAATTTTTATCCACTAACTTTGAGGGTGGCAGGCATGCGGTACGGGTCGAAAAAATAAAAAATATTCTAAGCTGACATGAACGAGAAACATAAGGATTTTCTTAAAAAGGCCGAAATAAAAGCCTTTGACAAAAATCATCGCAAAATAATAAACCATAACATCTCAAAATATGATGCAGCGGTTTTAAAAGGCAAGCAACAGTTTTCCAATCTTGCTGTAGCCCGGCAACGCGTGTCGTTTATGAAGCACCGTGCCATCAATAACCTCGAAAATCACCTGAAGGAATTCGAATATAATTTTGTGAAAAACGGAGGCAAAGTAATATGGGCTACCGATGCCGCCGAAGCTGCCGAAGAAATACTGAAAATCTTTATTAAAAACGAAGTAAAAATGGCCGTAAAGTCCAAATCTATGGCCACCGAAGAAATTGAACTCAACCACAAACTGGAAAGTAATCATATCGAATCTGTGGAAACGGATTTGGGTGAATATATTGTGCAGATAGCCGGCGAAAGGCCCTACCATATCATCACCCCGGCCATGCATAAATCCAAAGAAGATATAGCACGCCTGTTTCACGAAAAATTCAATACTCCCGAACAAAGCACTCCCGAAGAATTAACGGCTTTTGTCAGACAAATTTTAAGGGAAAAATTTACTAAGGCAAAAATTGGCGTTACAGGCGCTAATTTTATTCTGGCTGATATTGGCGGCATAGCGCTTACCGAAAACGAAGGCAACGCCCTGATGACCGTGTCTTTTCCCAAAATACATATTGTTATTGCCGGGATAGATAAAATCATTCCTTCTGTCAAAGACCTTGCCTTGCTGTGGCCCGTTCTGGCCAGCCATGGTACAGGTCAGTATATCACGGTGTATAATTCCATTATTACCGGTCCCCGCAAAGAAAACGAAACCGACGGCCCCGAGGAGATGTACGTGGTATTGCTCGATAATGGCCGTTCCAACCTGCTGAACCAAAAACAGCAAAAATCGGCGCTGACCTGTATCCGCTGCGGCGCTTGTTTGAATGCCTGCCCGATTTACCGCAATATAGGCGGTCATACCTACGAAACAGTGTACAGCGGCCCCATAGGGTCGGTAATCACGCCATATATGCGCGGATTAAAGGATTACAAACACCTGAGTTTTGCTTCATCATTGTGCGGTAAATGTACCGAGGTGTGCCCGTCTGCCATAAAATTGCACAAGCTCTTGCTGTATAACAGAAGAGACACTGTCAACCAGAAAATGTACGGCATTTCCGATACTCTTTTTCAGTTTGGCTGGCGCACCATGATGCTGAATCGCTGGATTATCGACAAGCCCAATGCAAAACTAAAAAATACAGCCATCCGCATGTTTGTCAAGTACAGCTGGGGAAAGCGCCGGGACCTCCCCCTGATAAAAGACAAATCGTTCAACAGGTGGTGGAAAGATAAAAAAGGCATTAAATAATGAAGAAAAAAATCTCTTTTGTTTACGACCTGACCGACGAATACCGTATCATAGGCATATGCAGCCATCTTAAGGAATACAAATTCTGCTGGCATCTGAACAAAGTGCTGAACTGCAACCTGGTTAAAAAAGAAGATTTTTCTTTTGCCGGAAAAAACCCCGAACCGGCCAGCTTTTCCATGTATTATTATAATGACCAGAATCAGCGTAACCAGATTTTCCTGCTTGCCAACAAAAGCGATAATGCCGTTTTGCTGGAAAAAGTGCCGGAAGCCGATCTGCTGCTGGTTATCAAAGGCCTTTTTTCGGATAATAAAACCGAAGAATTGATTTCATCTTTAAAAAAGATTAGCAATGTGCTTACGGTTTTTTCTGTGGATATGGCCAGGATAAAAGAAATCAACACATTTCTTACCGAAGTGGAGCTGCAACAAATGAAGTTTGAAGAAAAACCAAAAAAAATCCGGCGCTGAAAAGGCCGGATTTTTTTTTGATGAAGGAAATTTATTTTATTTCCCAGGTATCACCGCTGTTGAGCAGATCATCTACGGTTTTAATGGTGGTATTTGCTTTGGAACGTTGAATTTGTTCTTCCACCAGGTCGTCATACGTGGGGAATAAAGCCGAACGGATCACACCTAAAGCAATAGGGAAATAAGGCGGAGCCATCTTGGCAAGCATCAGATGAATACCGGGATCCTGTGAATATTGGTCGTGAACCAGCAGATCCTGCTCGGTAATTCCGTTTTCGCCAATGGTAACTACTTCCAGCCCGTGCTGTTTCAACATGATACCCTTATCTTTGTTTTTGCCAAAAATCATTGGTTCTCCATTTTTCAGCACAATCTGGTTGTCGTCTCTTTTTTCTTTAGAGGTGATTTCATAATGGCATCCTTCATTAAATATCACGCAATTTTGCAGAATTTCAACTACCGAAGTACCGTCGTGTTTTGTGGCCTCAAACATTATTTCTGTCATCAGTTTGGGGTTGGTATCCACTCCCCTGGCGAAAAAAGTTCCTTGTGCACCCATAACCAGTTCTCCGGGGTTAAAGGGATGCTCAATGGTGCCTTGCGGAGAGGTTTTGGTAACACTTCCCATGGGCGAAGTGGGTGAATACTGTCCCTTGGTAAGGCCGTAAATCTGGTTGTTAAACAACATGATGTTGATATCAACATTTCTGCGGATAATGTGGATAAAATGGTTGCCGCCAATGGCCATGGAATCGCCGTCGCCGGTGGCTACCCACACACTGAGGTGAGGGTTGGAAATTTTTACTCCGGTGGCAATGGCATTGGCTCTTCCGTGAATTCCATGAAAACCATAGGTGTTAACATAATACGGAAACCTTGAGGAACAGCCGATACCGGAAACAACGCAGAAATTTTCTTTGCGGTAGCCGATCTTGGGAAAAACATTGGCCAGGGAAGAAAGTATGGCATGATCGCCACACCCCGGACACCATTTAACCATCTGGTCGCTAACAAAATCCTCTTTGCTTAGAGGAACTCTGGTTCTGTCAACTGTTAAATTTTCTTCCATAGCTTATTTCTCCTTTAAAATTTTATTAAACGCATCTTTCAGTTCCGAAACATTAAAAGGCAATCCCTGTATTTTGTTATATTGATGGTACCGGTATTGCGGGAAAGTCATCCGGAGGTATTTCACAAACTGTCCGGAATTAAGTTCGGGAACAATAATCTTTTTATATTTTCCCAGGAGTTTTTCGGTATTTTTCGGCAAGGGCATTATATATCTGAAATGTGCATGTGCGATGTCTTTGCCTTCCTGGAGCAATTCTTCAATGGCCGTATGGATAGCGCCATAGGTGCCTCCCCAGCTTACCACGAGGAGTTCGCCTTCTTTGTTTCCATGAACTGTTTGTTCGGGAAGCGTGTCGGCCACTTTCATCACCTTGTTGTAACGCAATTCGGTCATCAGCTGGTGATTTTCGGGGTTCATGCTGACATTACCGGAGATATTTTCTTTTTCCAGGCCCCCTACCCTATGCCTTAATCCTTCGGTACCGGGGAGCGCCCATTTTCTGACCAATGTTTTGGGATCTCTTTTAAAGGGTTTGTAATCGGGATCATTAGGTTCTGCGACGGGTGGTTTAATAGAAGGAAGATCGGCCACCTTAGGAATCCTGAACAATTCCGAACCTTGTCCAATATATCCGTCGGTGAGCAGGAAGGTTGGTGTCATGTGTTCCATAGCCAACTTGGCGGCTTCATAGGCGCCCATAAAACAATCGGAAGGCGATTGGGCCGCTACGATGATACACGGACACTCCCCATTTCTGCCATATAAGGCCTGCAGCAGGTCTGATTGTTCCGATTTGGTGGGTAAACCCGTAGAGGGGCCGCCGCGCTGTACATCCACAATTACCAAAGGTAATTCGGTCATTACGGCTAAGCCTATTGCTTCACTTTTCAGAGATAATCCGGGTCCGGAGGTGGTGGTCAATGCCAGGGAGCCGGCAAAACTGGCGCCAATAGCGGAGCAGACACCAGCTATTTCGTCTTCGGCCTGAAAAACTTTGGCTCCGAGGGATTTGTGTTTGGCAAGTTCCATCAGTATTTCGGTGGCCGGGGTAATAGGGTAGGACCCTAAAAACAATGGCCTGCCGGAGCGTTCGGATGCTGCCAGAAATCCCCATGCGGTAGCCACGTTGCCGGAAATATTACGGTACCTGCCTTTGTCTAATGTGGCGGCGGGCACCAGATAAGTAACACTAATGGCCTCAACGGTGTCGGCATAGTTATAACCGGCTTGCATGGCCAATTTATTGGAGGTGATGAGTTCCGGTTTTTTCTTGAATTTTTTTGCAAAAAAATCAAAAGCAATGTCCAGTTTCCAGTTAAACAGGTAATACATCATGCCCAGTGCGAACATATTTCTTGATTTTTCGGCTGTTTTACCATCGAGGTTAAGCTCTTTCAAGGCATCTTTGGTGAGGGTGGTGAGAGGAGCTTTGATAAGATTATAACCTTGCAGGCTATTGTCTTCAAGCGGGTTGCTGGTGTAGCCTGATTTTTCAATGGCTTTTTGGTCAAAGGCGTCCAGGTCGGTAATAATGGTGGCGCCTTTTTTAGCCCATTTCAGGTTTGCCTTTAATGAGGCCGGATTCATGGCCACTATCACGTCGCATAAATCACCTGAACTGTACACTTTTTTTCCAATATGTACCTGAAAACCGGAAACACCGGCGATGGTGTTGTGAGGGCCCCTGATTTCGGCGGGGTAGTCGGGAAAGTTGGCAAGGTCGTTGCCTTCCAGGGCGGCGGTATCTGTAAAAAGGTTGCCGATAAGTTGCATCCCGTCGCCGGAATCTCCAACAAACTTAACCACAACATCCTCTTTTGTTACTGCCTTATTTTTCTTTTGTGTCATAGGAATTTGTATAAAAATTTCTACAAAGTTATAGGTTTTCTTTATAAACCAAATTTATTTACGGGTTTATTTTTGAATAAAAAAGGGGATTCCGGCCGGAATCCCCTTTGATAATAAAGGTGCTGATTTACACAGCTAAAAAAACTTAATGTAAATCCCAGAATAGTTTGGTAGCCACATCATCACCACCTATGGCGCTGGAGGCGGCACCGTAATTGGTTCCGTTCAGGGTTTGTTCGGCTATGGGATACGTAAACCTTACCGGTATATCGGATACGGCATCAGGCGGAGCTACCAGCACGGGGAAGTCTAATTTTCTCCAGCTTGTCCACGCTTCATAGCCTCGGTTGTACAAGCCTATCCAGGCCTGTGTTCCGATTTTCTGCTGCCAGGTGCCGGCTGCAGTGGCATAAGCAACAGCGGGGTTGGCCAGGTATGTGGCGGCATCGGCACTTGTCCCGCCCCAGTAAGTAATGGAGGCCGTAATTCCGTTGTTATAATGGTCTTCGGCGGTGCCACCCACAGCAAACCCCTTTTCCACAGCTTCTGCCAGGAGAAATTCTACTTCGGCATAATCCATAATGATTCCTTCAAATGTAGGAAGCTGAATCATATCAGCCACATGCGAATATTGAGTGTAATCGTTTGAAGCTCCATATACACCGCCAATATACGTATTGGTGTCGGGTGCCATAGTGAAGTAAAATGGCAACCGCGGATCGTTTAATGCTACCATGGCGTCCACCAGGGTATTGGCGGCAACAAAATCATGTCTTCCGCTGGCTACCAGGTCATCATAGATAGGATTACAGTTTGGCTGGGCAGATAAGTATATGAGGCTTCCGTTATCGGCATTTGAAGCTATTACATTCTGAGCTGCAGCAACTGCCTGTGTCTGTGCAAAACCAGGGTCAACATCCGAAATCACCATAGCCATTCTTAATTTAAGGGAATTGGCAAATTTTAACCATTGGTTTACATTGCCTCCATACATATTGTCTGCGCCTTCAAAACTGCCCCAGGCGGGATCCAGTTCTGCGATAGCGGCATTCAGGCGGATAATCAAATCTTTGTAAACAGTAAGGCCATCATCGTATTTTGGCGCAGGAATTTCTATATCCAGAGCTTCTGTGTAAGGGATGTTGCCAAAAGTTTCCACGAGTACAGAATAAGTATAAACTTTCATAATTTCAATTATGGCTAACTTGTTCTTTTTAATACTAGGACTGGCATCTCCCCCATAGGTTGTTTCTTGTATGATTCGGGCAGATTCATCGAGGTCTTTGAGTACATCGCGGTAGAGGATATCCCAATGATTGTCTGGAATGGTTCGGGTAACCAGGTCATAATTGGCCTCATCAGTATAGGTGGTTTCCGTCCAGTATTGAGCAAACATTCTGAAAATATTGAGGTTTACATTGGTGCTCACCATCTGGTCGAAAACATTTTTCTGTGCACCGGTAAATAGTGATTCGCCGGTAACATCGGTAGGATCTTTTGTGTTTTCATTCAGATCTTCCAACTTTTTGCAGCCGGAAAACATTAGGATTACGAGTAATAATGCTAATATCTTTTTCATGGTTGTATTATTTAAAAGGTTAATTTAACATTGAAACTAAAATCACGGGTTGATGGCAGCGACCCTACTGAATAGCCCTGAAGATTTCCGGCACTTAACCCTGATTCGGGGTCGGCATAAGGAAGGTTCTTGTAGATTATCCATGGGTTGGAAGCTACTGCTGACAAGGTAACTCCGGTGAGGAAACATTTTTGCAACCATTTGGCGGGCAGGCTGTACGATAAGGAAACTTCTCTCAGTTTAACAAAGGAAGCATCATATACAAAGGCTCTATCCGGATTTCTTACATAACCAAATGCTCCATAGTTGTTGGCGGCAATTCTGGTAGTATTTTCTGATCCGTCGGGATTTACGCCTTCATTAATAAAACCACCGCTATTGGAAGCATAGCCCAGGCTGTGGTCATTGGGGTCAACCCAGGTAATAGGATCTCTTACAGGGTTTCCTAAATCGTTCAGATAAGAAGTTTCGTCGTACAATCCGGTAGCAAGTCCATAATACATATCCAGCGAGAAGATGTCTCCACCCATAGAAACGTCAACTAAGAAACTCAGGTTCCATCCACCCCAGGAGAAGGAGTTTAGCCAGCCACCTGTCCAGTCGGGGTTGATATTTCCGATGACATTGTCAGAAGTGGCTGTTTTATAAAATCTGCCGTTGGCGGGATTGATCAGACGGGCGCTGTCGGATTCGCCAACAGGATTACCGTTGATGGTTATATAGTCGGTTCCGCAGATTATTCCGTAAGGCTGTCCTACCCTGGCATTAATGGAAACACCACCCTGGTATGAACCCAACTGCAGGTTTTCAACCCCTTCTGCTAAAGAAAGGACTTTGTTCCAGTTTTTTGCCCAGTTGATGGTCATGTTCCACTGGAATTTTTTGGTTTTTACCGGTGTGGCATTTAAAGAGATTTCCACACCCTGGTTTTGAATTTGTCCGGCGTTGATAATTTTGTAGGTGTAGCCCGTAGCTGTGGAAACGGCCAGTGGCAGAATCTGGTTGGAAGTGTTGCTGTTGTAATAAGCAGCATCAAAACCTATACGTCTTCCAAAGAAATACATTTCAAGTCCGCCTTCTATACTTCTTGTTTTTTCGGGCAGTAAATTGCTGTTTTTCTTTGTGCCGGGCACCGAAGTAATCGGGGAGTTCAGCGGGGTGATAATATTGTAATTGTCGGTTAATTGGTCATAACTGGCGCTATTACCCACCATAGCATAATTCAAACGTACCTTACCATAAGATAACACTTTATTTTCCGGAATCAGGTTAGAGAATACAAAGCTGGCGGCCACTGAAGGATAGTAATAAACGCTGTTTCCAACGGGTAATGTGGAAGAGTGGTCACGCCGTATAGTTCCGTCAAGGTATATCAGGCTCTTGTAGCCTATTGATGCACTGGCATAGATGCCATTTACACCTACTTTGGAAGCGAGTTCTTTTGAAAGCGGCAGTGGGCCGACACTGTTTTGCAGTGAATACAAACCAGGTACAGCAAGTCCGCCGTTTGTGGCAGAAATAATTCTGTTGAAATTGGTTCTTCTGGCGTTATATCCAACTACGCCTCTCAGGTTCCAGTTCTTACCGAAATCTTTATTGATATTGGCCATCAGGTCGAAGTTGTATTCGGTGAAATTAATGTCTCTTCTCAGATAGCCTGAACCCTGATCGCTGCGTCCAAGGCTGCCGTCGGAGCCGGAACCAAGTCCGAATGGGCCGGGTATGCTGCCCACAGCTTTTCTTTCCTCCTGCATTTCCGTATAGGTATCGGCTGAAAAACGTCCGAACAGGCTTAACCATTTCAGCACTTTATAATCAACAGCCATATAGCCCGTAAAACGGTTTCTGTTGTCGTTTTCATAATTTTCATATCTTACCCAATAGGGGTTGTCCCAGAAAATAGGTGCGGCCACGGTTGGGTCGGCATAGTTCCAGGTAATATTTCTTCCGGTTAATTCATAAAGTTCCCGTTGTTGCTGTATGTCAACATTGGTTTGGTACCACTGACGGAATGAAGTCATGATATTATCGCTGTATCCGGTAGAGTTACGGCCCACAGCCCGGGTGTTGGTGTAATTGCCTTGCCCCGACACAGTGAGTTTATCCGTAACATTCCACGAACCATTCAACAACACATTATCTTTGTTTAATTTACTGTTAGGCAAAAGACCTTTTTGCGTAAAATTGGTATAGGCCAGACGGTAGGAGCCTTTAGGCCCTGCATTATCAATAGCAACTGAATTGTTGAACGTCAGCGGTTTTTGGAAAAAGGTAATAGGACCGTTTTCGGCAGCAATCCAGGGAGTGGCTGTCATATACCAGGGAGATTCGGGGTCAACGGCATTCCACTGATACACATATCGGCTGGCATCAAAAGGAGCACCATAGGAAGCATCTTCCGAGGTAACTACCCATTGCTCATCCACGCCATCATTGTTAACATCACGGAAATACCAAAACTCATCGTTAGGATCGCCTTCATAATAGTGTCCGTAGCCTGCGCCGTAGTCTTTCTGGTACTTAATGAATGTGCTTTTGTCAACAAAGCCCATGGTTACCCCGGAATTTACCGTAATCCCGATACCTTTCTTTTTTATTTCAGTACCAACACCGCTGCCGGCAGTAGTACCTTTTTTGGTGGTAATCATGATAACACCGCCCGCAGCACGTGAGCCGTAAAGGGCGGTAGCAGCAGCACCTTTCAGTACGTTGATTGACTCAATGTCATCGGCGTTGATGTCCGAAGCCATATTGCCAAAGTCGTATCCCATACCACCCTGTATCTGTGAGGAGGTGTTGAAGTTGCTGTTGTTGACAGGAACGCCGTCAACCACAAAAAGCACCTGATTGTCGCCGGTCAGCGATTTGTTGCCACGCAGCAAAACGTTGGTGGAGCCGCCGATATTGGTATTCTTTTTTACCTGAACACCGGCAACTTTTCCCGAAAGAGAATTGATGAAGTTGTCTGATTTAACGGTTTGCACCAGGTCGCCCTTTATTTCCTGCGTCGAATAGCCAAGAGATTTCTTTTCTCTGGCAATGCCAAGTGCGGTAACAACTACACCTTCGATGTTCATTACGTCGGATTCCAAAATCACATCAATGGTTGCGCTTCCGGTTACTTTAATTTCCTGCGATTTCATCCCCACAAAGGAAAATATTAACACA
>Ga0208040_1002400_pt1 | contig 16509 bp, 7 predicted proteins | sample AD_UKC083_MetaG_FD_184431 | JGI IMG/M metagenome (GOLD analysis project Ga0208040, IMG submission 184431) | Active sludge microbial communities of municipal wastewater-treating anaerobic digesters from USA - AD_UKC083_MetaG (SPAdes) (version 2) | ecosystem: Engineered > Bioreactor > Anaerobic >...
GATATATCCGGCATCGCCGGTTTTGAGCCAGCCGTTTTCAAACGCGTTTTGCGTTGATTCATAATCGTTGTGGTAGCCTGAAAAATTCGCTTCGGATTTGACCAGCACTTCCTGATCCTCGGCAATTTTCACTTCCGTCAGAGTCATGGGTTTACCCACGGTTTCCAGCTTCACTTCGTCATCCGGCTGGATCTGGAAAATGCCGCACGATTCCGTCAGACCATAGCATTGTTTTAAATTCAGACCGATGGCCCGGAAGAAATGAATGACATCGGGACTGATGGGATGACCGCCTGTAAACGCGCTGCGAAAGCGGGCGCAACCCAAGCGATCCAGGAGCGGCCGGTAAACAAGCACGGACATGATTTTATATAATCCCCGCAGAAACACCGGAACCGGCTGCTTGTGTGACTGTTTTTCCACAACCGATTTGCCGATTTTTTCACCAAGATGAAATAATTCCTTCTTCAGCCATCCCGCGTCGGAAATTTTTACACGGATGCGCGAAGCCATGTCTTCCCAAAACCGCGACGATGTAATGATCATCGAAGGGCCGATCTCTCTGAAATCTTCCAGAACCGTTTCCGCCGTTTCCGGAAAATTCATGCACATGGCGCCGACGAGCGCCACGCCCATTCCCCACATTTGATCAACAATCCATGCCGGAGGCGACATGGACAGCCAGTTTTCCTCCGGCTTAACTTTTGTATCATCCACCCATTGCAGGGCCATCGTCGTCAGATTGCGATGCGACAACATGGCCAACTTGGGAACCCCGGTGGTTCCCGATGTTTGAATCATGACGGCAATATCATCGGGACGCCCCCGATGGATTTCAGCGTCGATAAAGCCGGGATGATCTTCCATATATTTTTCACCCAGTTTTAAAAGCCCGGCATAACTGATCAGCCAGGGATCATCCCGATAAGAGGTCATGCCCGTGGGATCAATATAAACAACCTTTTGGGTCTGAGGGAGTTTTTCTTTGATCTCCAGAAGCTTATCCACCTGTTCCTGATCCTGAACGACCACGACGGGCGAATGGATTCGTTTGATGGAAAACGCCAGTTCGTCGGCGATAGACGATGTAAACAAATTCAGCGTTGTTGCGCCCAGAACGTGCGCGGCCAGTTCCGAAAAAAGCCATTCCGGATGATTATGAACAACCATGCACAGATTTTCACCGCGCCTGAGATTCAACGCGGCAAACCCGGCCGCTGTTGTCCGCACATAACGACCGTAATCCGCCCAGGTGTACTTCTGCCAGATGCCGTATGCCTTTTCCCGGATCGCCGTTTTCGCATCACCGTACAAAGCGGCATTTTCCATTAATAACTGCGGCAGCGTTAAATTGCGTCCGGTTTTATGTTGTTCTTCCTTGCTCAAAATACAACGCCTTAAAACATTTATAAAGCTTCTGCCTCGCCAAGATAAGCTTTGATCACTTCGGGATTTGCGCTGATTTCTTCAGCATTCCCTTCACCCAGCTTCTCACCGAAATTCAGAACCATGATCCGCTGGGAAATGCTCATGACGATGGACATATCATGTTCGACCAGGATCATCGTCACGCCCCATTGCTGATTCAGCTCCAGAAGGAAGCGCACCATATCCTCCTTCTCTTCCATGTTCATACCGGCAAACGGCTCGTCCAGAACCAATAATTTCGGTTCCAGGGCCAGCGCGCGGCCCAGTTCAACCCTTTTCTGCATGCCATAAGGCAGGGATCCGACGGCCTGCTTCCGGATGGATTGCATTTCCAGGAAATCGATGATCTCTTCAAGAACCTGCCGGTGACGGATTTCTTCATCCCGGACCGATTTGGAAAAGAGAAATGATTTTATGAAGCTGTACCGGCAATGAATATGCCTCGCCAGTGTCATATTGGCCAGAACGGTCATGCCCGGAAAAAGCTCGATGTTCTGAAAAGTCCTGCCGATGCCCACGCCGACAAGTTCGTGCGTATGAAGATGGGTGATGTCTTTCCCGTTGAAGACGATTTTACCCTGCTGAGCGCGGTAAAAACCGGTGATACAGTTCAGCAGGCTTGTTTTCCCCGCTCCATTCGGACCGATAATCGCCATCAATTCGCCGGTATGAACCTGAAGATCAACATCCTTAACGGCGACAACGCCACCGAAACTCAAACGCAAACGCTGAATTTCCAGTTCGGCTTTTTTATCTTCGTCCCGCCGGTTGATCATGATCGACGGCCGGCTGCGAAAAGCTTTCATTAAAACCTCATTAAAAAACGGCGTTATCAGAATGACGTTTCCGATAACGCCTTATTGCATCATCCTTTACTTGCCAAGCAATTTAATTTTATCTTTGCCCGGAACGTAGAAATTCGTCAACGGGATATAGGTTCCGTCTTCCTTCACTTTAACCATTCGCGCGGTAAACGAAGCGCCATGATTGTCTTTTGCATAAGTGATGGCCGGCATCAAACCTCCGAAATCTTCGTTTCTGAAAGATTCAAGGGCTGCATTAACGGTTCCGGCATTAATGTTTTTGCTCTTTTCATATGCGCGGGCGAAGGCTCTTTCCATGATCATGCCGATCACAACACCTTCCCAGTAGGACGCATCAAATTTGCTGACGGTTTTATACCGTTTCCACAGCTCCTGCATGACCGCCATTCCCTTCGATTTGTCGGAAGGCAATCCTCCCGGAAACTGAATAACCAGCCGGTCGCGAATCAGACCTTTGCCCATTTTGAAAAAGTCGGGATCGGTCGATGTCCACGTGCCTAGGAATACCGGATTGTAATTGATGCGGTCGGCGCTTTTGAACGCCGTTATAATCGCGGACGGAAGCATTTGCATGAAGATATACTGCGCTCCGGCTTTCTGCAATCGGAGCAGTTCGGTGTTCAGGTCAACCGTTTTCGGAGGAAATTCCTCGACGGCGACCAGATTGATGCCCAGTTGTTTCGCATATTCTTTGCTCGGCGCATGGATGGAACGGCCGTAGGCGTTGTTGTAGGTTAGAAGACCGACTCTGGGAGCATTTTTCCCTTTATGAATGACCTTAATATACTCAAAAACCGCATGACAATCCATCTTGTAACTGCCGAACGGCAGGTACATATAATCAACCGGTTTCTCCAGAATTTCCCAACTGGTGGAATAGTTAATGGTCGGGACTTTGTATCTCTGGATAATCGGCTTGGCCGCCAGACCTTCACCGGCTCCCCAGGTGGCAATCATGTCCACTTTGTCCTGCAGAACAAATTTGTTCACCGCGGCCTGCGCTTCCGGAACTTTGTAAGCCGTATCCACGGTGATCATTTCAATTTTATTTCCATAAACGCCGCCTTTCACCTCGTTGACATAGCGGAAATAATCGCGCTGTCCCTTTTCATGAAACTGTCCCCACGTTGAAGCAGGACCCGTCAGGTTAATCGCCGCGCCGACCTTGATGATCTTGGCCTGCAAGCTGCCGGCCCCAGCAATCAAAAAAACCGCTGTTAAAACCGCTGTTAAAAGTCTGCTTTTCATTTTTATTTTCCTCCCCTTCCCTTTTTTATAAAATACTTTTATAAAACGTCCGTCCCGATGACGGCAAAAAAAAACCGTGGGCTTTTTTAATCTGCCCACGGTTCATTTCCACTTATGCATGGTCATGATACTATCAGGCAGACCTTACTGATAAAGCTAAAAAAATAAAAAAAGACTGCCCTTTTAAAAGAATATTGTTTTATCATTTCTCTTACAACCTCGTGATTGACGCATATAGAGCAAAATAACCTGAAAAGTCAAGCAAAAAGAAAATGGCGGCGATCATCGTTGTTCAACTTTGTTCCACGCCAAGTTTTTCAATGCGATGCCTCAGGGAGTCGAACGTAATGTTCAACAAATCGGCCGCTTTCTTTTTTGATCCTTTTGCCTTCTGCAGAGCTTTCTCAATAATCATTTTCTCGATTTTGTCCAGTTCCACATTCAAGTCCATGCCGTTGTCCGTAATGTCAACATCAAATTTCGGCGCGCCGAAGGTCAGACTCTCCGGCAGGATAATGCTGGAACTTTCCATGGCGACGCCGCGTTCGATAATGTTTTGCAGTTCGCGGATGTTCCCGGGAAAGTCATAGTTCATCAACAGCTCCACTGCGTAGGAAGAAATATTCCTGATTTCCTTTCCGAACAGCTGCGAATACTTCTCGATAAAATTATCGATGAGCAGAGGGATGTCCTCTCTTCGTTCGCGCAACGGAGGTATCAGGATGGGTATGACATTCAAGCGATAAAAAAGATCTTCACGGAATTCGCCTCTTTTTACTTTTTCCTGCAAATTTTTATTGGTGGCGGAAATGATTCTCACATCCACTTTGATATCTTCAGCTCCGCCGATGCGTCGAAACGTTTTTTCCTGAACAACCCGCAGAAGTTTGACCTGCAACGACGGCGACAATTCGCCGATTTCATCCAGAAAAATGGTGCCGCCGCGGGCCATTTCAAAATACCCCTGTCTGTCGGCATACGCTCCGGTAAAGGATCCTTTCATATATCCGAACAACTCGCTTTCCAGCAAATTTTCCGGGATGCCGCCGCTGTTAATGGCGATGAAAGGCATCCTGGACCGTGATGAATTCTCGTGAATGGCGCGCGCCACAAGTTCCTTGCCTGTCCCGCTTTCCCCCAGAATCAAAATATTTGCCGGCGTATCGGAAACCTTTTTAATCGTGGTGAAGATTTTAAGCATTTCACGGCTCGCCCCGATCATCCCGCAAAAAGAAACCGGTTCTTTTCCCGTGCTGTTTTTTTCTTCGGCGGAACCGTTGTCAATCAGGCCCTTATTCATCAAAGCGGAGCGAACCACTTTCTTGAGTTCATCAACGCTGTTGCCTTTTTCCACGTAATCGTATGCGCCTTCTTTCATGGCGTTGATCGCCGTTTCTCCCGACGCGTAAGCCGTAATCAGAATGACAATCGTTTCCGGTTTTTGATCTTTAATGGTTTTGAGAAATTCAATTCCGTTCACTTTGGGCATTTTCAAATCTGTAATCACCAGATCAAAATCTTTTTTTCGGCATAATTCGATCGCCTTGAGAGGTTCCCCGATGCTGGTCACATCATAGCCTTCCTTCTGCAGCATGATTTCCATCATTTCCCTCATGCCCTGATCATCATCAACAACCAAAATTTTCGCCATATGTCCCCTCATCCTTCACTGTCTTTGGATTGAAACGCTAAATCACACATTTTCTTCCTTTTCAATCGGCAATAACAACCGGCAGATCGTCCCCTGTCCTTCCCGGCTCAAGATCTCAATTTTTCCCTTATACCCCTCGACGAGGTGATTGACAATCGCCAGTCCCAGTCCCGTCCCCTGAATTTTTTTGGTAAAGAAAGGTTCAAAAATTTTACTTAAATCATCTTCCGCAATGCCGCAGCCCGTATCGGATATGACAATTTCCGCATACGTCTTCCGGTCATCCGATTCGAAGCGTTTTGTTTCAACGGACAACAGGCCTCCCTCTTCCATCGCTTCCACCGCATTGGTGAGAATATTGTTGAGGATTTGTCTAACCTGTTCCTTGTTGGCAAATATCCGCACATCATTGGAAAACAGTTTATTGATTTCGATTTTTCCATTCCATGCTTTATTCAGCACGATGGCCTCCATAATCTCTTCGATAATACGATTCAGGTCAACCGTTTCTCTGGCTGCCGGCACCGTCCGCGCAAGCAGCAAGAAATTACGCACAAAGTTTTCCAACTGATCCTTGCCGCGCAGAACGATTTCCATCAGGCGTTTGTTGGTTCCCTCCGGCTTCATCTCCTGTTTTAACAGTTCTATCGATCCGGTGATCGCGGCAAGCGGATTTCTCACTTCATGCGCCCAGCCCGCCGCCATCTCGCCAATCAGAGCCATATTCCTGTTTTTTTCCAGAGCCTTTTCCATCTGTTTAATCTGCGTGATATTTTGAAAAATTAAAATATTGCCTATCTGCTTTGATGACTTTCCGATCAGGGGAGCAACGGACAACCCCAGATTGATTTTTTCCCTGTTTCTACCCGTAATGACAATCTCGATTCGAGCTTTGTTCTGTTCGTCGATGGTTTCCTTGTTGAGGAATTGAAGAAATTCCGGAAACACATCCTGAATATTAAGCCCCTGCACTTTTGCCCGGGAAAACCCGGTAATTTCTTCAGCGGCGGCATTGAAGGTTTTGATGACATTATTTAAATCGATGGTCATGACTCCGGTGTAAACCGATTCCACGATGCTGCGGAAAAGTCTGTCCAGTTGATTGAATTCCGATGCTTTCGCCTCCAGCAGCGTCGAGGTCTTTTTTTCCTGCTCAATAATAAAGCTGGCCAGAAAAGCCAGAACATAAAAAGAAGTGATGCGAACAATCAGATTGGTCAGAGCATCCGCAGCGTTCATTTCGTAACTAACTTTAATAATGGGCAAAGACGGGGCCAGTTGATAAAATTCAAGATTTAAAAATATGCCGTAAAATATGCTGGCAATGGACGCGACAAAAAAACCTCCTTTCCGCCCCAGAAAGATTGCCGAATAAATAATGACCAGCGTGTAAAAGAGAGAATAATCGATCTGGGTATTGCCGAACATAAAGATCAGAGAGGTAATGGTAAAAACATCCACAGCGATCTGGAGATATATATTGTATCGGTAATGAACCTTGAGCTTATGCAAAATCACGTAAGCGCATGAGAATAAATAAATGATGGCCACGACGAAGTAAAAGACGTTAATGGTGTCGGAGGAAATGAAAAAAGACTGCCTGCGGATATCAATAAAAACAGTAATGCCCAGGAGAAGGGTTATGATAACGATTCTCGATATGATTAAAGATATTATCCTGAAAGCATTTTTTGCTTTCATTGATTCATCATTATACGCTATATTCATCCGGGTCCCTTCAAATACATTAATAAAGTATATTATAATATTTTGACATTTTTCGCTAATAAATTTGATGCATTCTGCCGTAACGGTAACTTTATGATACGCCGTCCATTGATCTATCTCTGTTTATCGCTGATTGCGGGCACTCTTGCCGGCAGTTATTGGACCATGCCGCTGTATATTTTCCCGGCTCTCGCTGTAGTGTTGCTGATTTTGATTTTTTTCACCCTTCGCCATCAATGGATTCTGACCTGCTTTTTGCTGTTCATCGGTTTTGTTTTTCTGCTGGGATTTTTTAACATACAAAAACAGATTCATTTTGCAGAAAGAAAACTCGATATTCAAAATTTTGCCGATCAGGGCAAAACGGCTGTCGAAGGCGTCATCGTCGAAAGTCCTGTTCCCTATATTGACAAAGATGTTTTAATCGTTCGATGCCTCCGGGTCGTCTCGGACAAATCGTATGCTCCGGCAACGGGCCTTGTCCGTCTTGCCGTTCCGACCCGTTTAAATTTTCGTTACGGCGACTTCATCCGCTTTCATTCATCTTTAAGGGTTATTCGCAACTTCAACAATCCGGGCGCATTCGACTACAAAAGATTCATGAACCTGCAGGGTATTTATGTTTCCGGCTTCATCAACGACCCTTCGGAAATCATCCTTCTCAGGAAACATCCGTCAGGCAACATCAAAAACACGATTGAATCGTTCCGGCTTTACCTGAAAAAGATCATCAGTGAAAATTCCGCTTCCCCGCAAAAAAGCATTATTGAAGCGATGACGCTCGGCAACCAGAATGAAATCCCCGATGACATCAGGGATAATTTCAGCAAGACAGGGACCTCACACATTCTTTCCATTTCCGGACTGCATGTCGGAATGGTTGCTGCTTCATTTTTCTTTCTGATTTTTCTCCTCTTAAAAACATCGGAATATCTGATGTTAAAGTTTAATATTGTCAAAATAGCTGCCGCATCGGCTTTCGGGATGGTGCTGATTTATGCCACGATCGCCGGCATGGGCGTTACCGTCCTGCGGGCGACTTTGATGGCTTTTATCTTTCTGATTGCGCTCCTTATCGGCAGGCAGAAAGACTTTTACAATACGCTGGCCATTGCCGGTTTGATCATTCTTCTGATCTCTCCGGAAGCGCTTTTTGATATATCGTTTCAGCTTTCTTTTATCTCCGTTCTGGCGATTATTTACATTGTTCCACGATTCGGCAACCTATTGCCGGGAAAAGTATCCTCGCTCCCATCAGGGTTACAGGGTCTCATCCGGTATGCATACATGACCGTCTTGGTATGCCTCGCGGCAACGATTGGAACCATGCCTTTAATTGTTTTTTATTTCGATCGTGTTTCGCTGGTGACGATATTAGCCAATCTTATTGCCGTACCGCTTCTGGGCACGCTCACGCTGGCTCTGGCCATGTTCTTCATCCTCAGCGCGTTTCTTTCACCGGTCATTGCCGGTTACTTTGTCCAACTGGCATCATTCACCACCGGGATTTCAGTCGATGTCATCAACCATCTTGCCGGTCTCTCGTGGTCGTCGCTTTCTCTGTCCAAACCTTCGCTGATGGAAATCGTCTTATTTTACTTGTTGATTATTTTCGCGGTGCAATGGATCGATGAAGCCAGGAAGAAAAGAAATGATTTACACTTCTCATCCCGCCGTTTTACCTTCATCAATTATGCATTGATCCTCATCGTTGTCCTCATCGGCGCCAACGCAGCTTATCTGACGATCAGAGACCGGCTGTCCAATGATTTGACCGTAACGGTCATCGATGTCGGGCAGGGAAATTCAGCACTGGTAAGGTTTCCCCGGGGAGACAACATGCTGATTGACGGCGGCGGTTTTTCCAAAGGCTCTTTTGACGTCGGGAAAGGCGTCGTCGCTCCTTTTTTATATCACCAAAGAATCAATCACATTGGCACAGCGGTGCTCAGCCATCCGCATCCCGACCACCTGCTGGGGCTGATTTATATCCTGAACCATTTTAACGTCCACGAAATCTGGCAAACGCCATTACCCGTAAACCCGGAAATCTATCCGGCATGGGAAAGCGCCATAAAAGCAAATCATGTCAAGACCCGCCTGTTTAACAATACCGCCGGCGAGAAAAACGTAAACGGCGTCCGGATTAAAATTCTCTGGCCACCCGATAATCTTCATCAAAGCGGGAACAAACTTTCCCACGATGAGGAAAATGATTCATCGATGGTGATGAAAATAACACACGGCAACGTAAGCTTTCTTTTCCCCGGCGACATATCTTCAGACGTGGAAAATTTTCTTATCCGGTCAGGCGCCGATCTGAAAAGCGATGTCCTGATTGTTCCGCATCATGGCTCCAGGCACGCCAGCAGCGCAGAATTTATCCGGGCCGTTGGTTGCCACTATGCCGTTATCAGCGCCGGAAAATCGAACGTGTTCAGGCATCCTCATCCTTCCGTTTTGCTGAGGTACCGGCGAGCCGGCGTGTATATTTTTCGCACCGATTGCGACGGAGCGGTGACATTTAAAACGGACGGATATTATCTGGACACGGAAACCTTCCTTCGAAAGGCCCAGAATATTCCCCAAATGCAACAAACCCGTTGACTTTATTAATTTTAAGTTTATAATTACACTCAAGTAAATAGAGCTTTTGTCCCGTTTCTTGTCATTTTTTTCTTTTAGGAAATTGAGGAAACCCGTTCTTTGATCACATTTTGTCGGCGGCGTTCTTTGCTGAAAATATTCATATTCCAACAGCGATAAAAGGGAAATTTCACCATGGAAAGCAAATCAAAGGCCTCACAAAAAAATAAAACAAAAAACGAAAAAACGAGTGACAAAAAAAGCCTCTCATCCAAATCTTCACCGATTTTAAAAAAAGCGGATTCAAGCTCCTCAAAAAGCAAACCGGTCAAAACTAAATCAGAAAAGTCCTTTTCTCTCGACCGGGATATTCATGAAGTCATTGCCCGTGAATGGCAGACGGCCTTTGATGCAGTCACCGATGCCATCTGTCTGCTTGACCGGAACCAGCGTATCCTTCGTTCCAATCGAGCCATGCAGGACCTGTTTGCTGTTTCCGGAAAGAAAATCATCGGGAAATACTGCTGGGAAATTATTCACAAAACGGCAAAACCGCTCCCGAATTGCCCAATCATCAAATCAAAAAAATCCCTGAAACCGGAAAGAATGGAACTGAAAGTCAAAGAACGAACCTTGAACGCCACCGCTTATCCTGTATTCAATGAAAAAAGCAAGGTCGTCATCGGCTTCGTTCATATTATAAACGACGTTACCGAGCTCAAACGTGCCGAGGAAATTATCAAGGGCAGTGAAAAGCGGCTTAAAGCGCAATATCAGGGAAGTCCCCTGGCAATATTCACCTGGCAGAAACAGGATAAAGATTTCGTCCTGATCGATTTCAATAAAGTGGCCGTCGCCCTCTCCCATGGTCTGGTTAAAAAATTTATCCACCAGACAGCTCGACAATTATACAAAAAACGACCGGATATTTTAAAGAACATGCGGGACTGCTTTACGAAAAAAACAACCAGTACAAAAGAATTGCTGTCGGAACATTTTATTCCCGGAAAACATATCAAAGCCGCCTACACTTTTGTTCCTCCCGATCTTGTCATGGTCCATATAGAGGATATCACCAAGCGCAAACAAACTGAAGAATCTCTGGCTGAGAGTGAAAGAAGATACAGGCTCCTTGCCGAAAAAATGAGCGATATCGTCTGGATCATGGATATGAACTTGAAAACTACGTATGTCAGCCCTTCCATTCAAAAAATGCTCGGATTCAGCCAGAAGGAAAGATTGCGTCAGCCGGTTGAAGAACAACTGACACCTGATTCATTGGCCGCAGCAAAAGAAACTCTTCTCAGCGAACTTTCTCTCGATAAACAAGGCAAAGGGAATCTTGAAAGAAACCTAACTTTAATACTCGAATTTTATCATAAGGACGGCTCGACCCGCTGGCTGGAAACGACGATCAACGGACTGCGCGATGAACAGGGAATCCTGACCGGTCTTCATGGCGTGTCGAGAGATATCACTGAACGTAAACGGGCGGAAGAAAAACTTGCCAGATCCGAGAAGATATTTTCATCAATTTTCCATTTCAGTCCCGATTCCATGGCCATTTCCGATACATATACAGGAAGATTTATCGATGTGAATCAGGCTTTCACACGTTGGACAGGTTATTCTCGCGAAGAGGTTATTGGCATTTCGGCTTTGGATCTCAATTTATGGGTCAATCCACATGATCGTGATAAAGTAACAAATACATTAATAAAGGAAGGAGAAGTCTATGGTCAAGAAGTCCTGATGAGGCAGAAAAGCGGGAACGTCTGCAATATTCTTTTTTCAGCTCGATTAATTGAGCTTGATCAGAAACGTTATCTTCTATCTCTTGCGCACGATATCAGCGAGCGCATGATGGCGGAAGAAGACCTGCGCATGAGCGAAGAACGATTTCGTCTTCTTTCCGAAGCGACATTTGAAGCGATTGTCATTCACGAGGAAGGCGTCCTTCTCAATGCCAACGACCAATATTTCAAAATGTTTGGGTACGAACCGGACGAAGTGATGGGAAAAGAAATGATCTCCAAAAATTTTGCTCCTGAAGTCGTAGCGTTCGTAAAAAAACAAATATCCTCAAATAGCTTGGGAGCATACGAAACCATTGGGTTAAAAAAAGACGGGACAAGATTCCCCATAGAGATACGAGTTCGAATGATGGAATATAAAGGCCGGATTGTCAGGTTTGGAGCCATCAGAGATATCAGCGAGCGCAAGCATACGGAACAGGCGCTCCAAGAAAGTAAAGAAAAATACCGGTGCTGGCCGATCAATCGATCATGGGAATGTTTATTATTCAGGACGGTCTAATCAAGTACGTTAATTACGCGACGTCCCAAATCACCGGCTATTCCGTGGAAGAAATGATGAGCTGGGAACCTTACGGTTACAGCATCGTCCTTCATCCCGATGAAGCACATTATGTTATGGATCAGGCCAAGAGAAAACAAACCGGAGATTCTGATATTGTCATCAACTACACATGGCGAATTATTACTAAATCCGGTGAAATAAAGTGGGTGAATTGTTTCTCCCAAACAATATCCTTTGAAGGCCATCCGGCCGACTTTGTCATGTTGATAGATATCACCGAACGCAAACAAGCGGAGGAGGCATTTCAAAAAAGCGAAGCTAATTTCCGGCTTCTGGCGGAAAACGCCCCCGATGCGATTTTTATCCGGACCGGACTTCAATTTGCCTATATCAACCAAGCCGCGCTGCGATTATTCGGCGCGGATTCCCCCGATCAGTTAATCGGACAATCCGTGATGGATAGATTTCATCCTGGTTATCATAACTCAATTCTCAAATGCATCCATCTTCTTGATGAGAAAAAGCTGTCTGTTCCGAGAAACGAACAAAAATACATTAAACTTGACGGAACCGCCATAGATGTCGAAGTCTCTGCTGTGCCTTTCAAATATGAAAACATTGACGGATCATTGGTATTCGTTCGCGACATTTCTGAACGCAAACTGATTGAAAAGGAGTTGCGGGAGAGCGAGGAGAAGTTTCGTCTGCTTTCCGATCAATCGTTGTTGGCAATCGGGTTTATTCAGGACGGCTTATTCAAATATGTCAATCAGACATACTGCGACATCTCCGGATATTCATTCGACGAAATTATGAAATGGCAACCCTATGAGTTCTCCATGCTTGTGCATCCTGATGACCTTGATTTTGTTGTCGACCAGGTCAAAAAGAAACAATCAGGAGATCCAAATGTTGTCACTCATTATCAATTTCGAGCTCTTACCAAGCATAAAGAATCGAAATGGATTGATTTGTATTCAAGATCTGTCCTGTACCAGGGACGACCCGCCGATCTTGTCTCTTTCGTTGACATTACCGAGCGAATAAAGGCTGAAAATGAAATCAGGCAGATCAACGAATCTCTGGAAGAGCGCGTGCGTGAACGCACAGCCGAGCTGGAATCTTTTTCTTATTCCGTATCGCATGATCTCCGGGCGCCGTTAAGAACAATCGAAGGTTTCAGTCTTGCGCTGGTTGAGGATTACAGCGATAAGCTGGATCATCAGGCCAAAGATTATATCGGCCGAATCAGGAGAGCGACCGAAACCATGAGTGAGCTGATCGACGATATGCTGAAACTCTCCAGAATAACGCGTACGGAAATTGACAAAGCCGATATCAACCTCTCCAATATTGCGTTGACGGTTGTTGATGAACTGCGCAAAGCCCATCCCGACCGTTCCGTCAAGGTGATCATAACGGATTTCCTCATCGATTACGCCGATTCGAGATTAATAAAAATTGTACTCGAAAATCTCCTGGGCAACGCCTGGAAATTTACGGGCAAGAAGACGGATGCTGAAATAGAATTCGGTGTGACAAACAAAGGCGGGAAGAAAGCATATTTCGTCCGGGATAACGGCGCCGGTTTTGACATGGACTATGTGGATAAGTTATTCGCTCCGTTTCAGCGATTGCATAACATCGATGAATTCCCCGGCACGGGAATAGGCCTGGCCACCATCAGGCGGATTATCAGCCGTCACGGAGGAATTGTATGGGCCGAAGGTGCGCAGGATAAGGGAGCGACTTTTTATTTTACGCTGCAATGATACAAAGCATCGTGAAATACTGCTCTGTTTGCACTAAACGATGACAATGTTATTTCATAAAGCATTAATTATTTTCGAATAAAGGAGAGATTCGCATGGCTGATATTCTTCGCGTTCTTGTCGTCGATGATTCGGAAGATGACTGCAGTCTGATCATACGTAAATTACGCAACAGCGGTTTCGATCCGGAATGGGAACGTGTGGACACTCATCCGGAAATGAAAAAAGCCCTGGAGAAAAAACAATGGGATATCATTCTCTGTGATTACAAGATGCCCAATTTCAGCGCGCCGGCGGCCCTGAAGCTGGCCCAGGAGATCAATCCCAATATCCCCTTTATTATCGTTTCCGGCGCCATCGGCGAGGAAACGGCCGTTGAGGCCATGAAGGCAGGGGCTCACGATTATCTGATGAAAGACAAGCTCACCAAGCTTCCGGTCGCGGTGCAGCGTGAAATCGGTGAAGCGAAAATCAGGCGGGATAAAAAAAACACGGAGGAAATGCTCAAAAGAAGCGAAGAAAATTTCCGCAATTCGCTCGATGAATCTCCGCTGGGGGTGCGCATTGTCACGTCCCACGGCGAGTTACTGTACGCCAACCGGGAAATTTTAAATATGTTCGGTTACGACAGCATCAATGAGATGAAATCCATCTCTCATATGCAGAGATACACGCAGGAGACTTTTCTCGAATATGAAAAAAGAATTGAAATGAGAAAACGCGGCGAATACGTTCCGCCGCATTATGAAGTCAGCATTGTCCGCAAGGATGGTACCATTCGCCATCTGGAGGTTTTCCGCAAACAGGTGCTCTGGAACGGTCAAATGCAATTTCAGGCTCTTTACAATGATATCACCTCCCGCAAACAGGCAGAGAAAAACCTTCGGGCCAGCGAGGAGCGTTATCGCATCGTCGTGGAAAACGCCAGAGAAGCCATTCTCATCACGCAGGACATGAAAATTGTTTTCGCCAACAGCGCCACGTCAACGAACACCGGATATTCCCTGGCAGAGTTGAATATGATGGATTTTATCAGTCTTATTCACCCCGATGATGCCGCCATGGTCCGCAATTATCATTTAAAGAGATTGAACGGAGAAGCAGTGCCTTCCGTTTATTCTTTCAGAATCATTTGCCGGGACAAAACGGAAAAATGGATGGAGTTGAATACCTCGCTTGTCGAATGGGAGAAAAAAAACGCCACCTTGAATTTTTTAAAAGATATCACGGAAAGCAAACAACTGGAGGAAGAACGCTCCCAGAGTTTTCTTAAAATAAAGAAAACTCTGGATGCGACGGTAAGCGCTATCGCATCCATGGTCGAGACACGGGATCCCTACACGACAGGCCATCAAAGAAGGGTGTCCATGCTGGCCCGGGCAATTGCCGAAGAAATGGGACTGAACAACGACACAAAAGAATTTATCGAAACAGCAGCGATTATTCACGATATCGGGAAACTATCCATCCCGTCGGAAATTCTCAGCAAGCCCACCAGACTGACCAATCTCGAATTCGAACTGATTAAAACCCATTCTCAGTCCGGATATAACATTCTTAAGGATATTGAATTCCCCTGGCCGGTCGCCATTGCCATTTTACAGCATCATGAACGGATGAACGGTTCAGGCTACCCTCAAAAGCTGCAGGGGAAGGATATTCTTCTGGAGTCAAGAATCCTGGCGGTCGCCGATGTCGTTGAGGCCATTTCTTCCCATCGTCCTTACCGGCCCACCCTGGGAATCGATTTTGCACTCGATGAAATTATCAAAAACAAAAATATTCTTTATGACACGGATGTCGTGGATGCCTGCCTGAGGTTATTCCGCGAGAAAAATTTCACGCTCAGTTAAAACATCCCTTCATTCATTGATTTTCGTGCACAGGCGTCATAATCGCAACCTTCCGCAGGGTTGCGATTATGCTTTATTTTATCAATTCTTATCAATATTTTTTAACCGATTTTCTCATTGCGAAGAATAATCAAATATGTTAGTAAATCTGGCTTAAAATTATGGTTGTCTCTATGGAAAAAATTACAGCTATTCGAGGTTTTAAAGATATTCTGCCGGAAGATGCGCTTGCTTTCTGCAGAATCGAAGCCCTGGCCCGAACCATTTTTGATTCTTTCGGTTTCCGGGAAATACGCGTCCCCATCATCGAAAAAACTCTTCTATTTCAAAGAAGTATCGGAGAAACAACCGACATCGTTGAAAAAGAAATGTACACTTTTCCCGATCGGGACAACGAACTCATCACCCTGCGTCCGGAAGCCACCGCTTCGGTCATTCGCGCCTACATTGAGCACAATATGTTCGCCAGCGAACCGATCTCCAAACTTTTTACGATGGGCCCGATGTTCCGCAGGGAACGGCCGCAGAAGGGGCGGTTCCGCCAGTTTAATCAGATTGATGTCGAAGTTTTCGGCGACGACACGCCGCAATCGGATGCCGAAGTCATTTTCATGCTGATGCATTTTCTATCCGGCGCCGGTTTGCAGGATCTGCAACTGGAAATTAATTCTCTGGGCTGCAAGGCCTGCCGTCCGGTATTTTCCAAAGCCGTTGTCGAATTTTTAAAAGGCAGCGAAAAAAATCTCTGTCCCGATTGTCAAAGACGCATCCATGTCAATCCCCTGCGTGTTTTTGACTGCAAAGTGGAAACCTGCGCATCCACCATAGCCCAAGCGCCAAGCATACTTGATTTCTTATGCGCCGACTGCGAAAGCCATTTTGCACAGGTGCAGTCTTTTCTTAACGATATCCGTATAGCCTTTGCCATCAATCCCCGAATGGTTCGCGGGTTGGATTACTACACGAAAACAGCATTTGAAGTCAAAACAAACGCCCTGGGCGCACAGAACGCCATTGCCGGCGGCGGCAGATATAACGGTCTGGTCAGTTCTCTGGGAGGACCGGAAATCGCCGGAATCGGATTTGGCGTCGGTTTGGAA
>Ga0208040_1002412_pt1 | contig 16421 bp, 13 predicted proteins | sample AD_UKC083_MetaG_FD_184431 | JGI IMG/M metagenome (GOLD analysis project Ga0208040, IMG submission 184431) | Active sludge microbial communities of municipal wastewater-treating anaerobic digesters from USA - AD_UKC083_MetaG (SPAdes) (version 2) | ecosystem: Engineered > Bioreactor > Anaerobic >...
AAAAGTCCGTGCCGGGCGTATCCATCACCCCTTTATCTTGAAGATGTTCCGCACCGAATCGATGAGATCGGCCGGCAGTATGACCATCTTGCTGTTCTGCGATTCGCCGAGCCTCACAAGGCCCTTTACGTACTCCTGGCCCAAGAGGTACATAAGCGGGTCGCCGCTCGTGGACTTGAGCGCTGCTGTCACCGAGCTTATGGCGTTCGCCTCTGCCTGCGCCAGGCGCTCGCGGGCCTCCGCGTCGCGCAGCGCCGATTCCTTCCGCGCCTCCGCCTCGAGTATCTGGGCGCGCTTGAAGCCCTCCGCCTTCTTTTCCTGGGCCTCCTTCTGCGCTTCGGCCTCCAGCACCGTGGCGCGCCGTTCGCGTTCGGCCTTCATCTGGAGCGCCATGGCCTGCTGGAGGTCCTGCGGCGGCTGGATGTCCTTTATCTCGACGCGGGTAATCTTGGTTCCCCAGGAATCCGTGGCGTCGTCTAATATCTTTAGAAGCTCCGCGTTTATCTTCTCGCGCGAGGAGAGACAACTGTCGAGCGTGAGCCTTCCCATGATGGAGCGGAGAGTGGTGAGCGCGAGGTTCGAAATGGCGAACTCCAGGTGCTCGATTCCGTAGTAGGCCTTGTAAGGGTCGAGTATTTTGTAAAATACAACTCCGTCCACCTTCACCGCGGCATTGTCCTCGGTGATGATGCCCTGAGGCGGAAGGTCGAGCACCTGCTCGCGGATGTCGATCTTGGCCGCAACGCGCGAAAATATAGGGTTGATGAGATTGAGCCCCGGAGAGAGGGTGGCTGCGTATTTGCCGAAGCGCTCGACCAGCCAGTTCTGGGCCTGTGGCACGATTCTGACTCCTTTCAGGATGAGGAAGATAGCGAGCAGCGCTACTGCGAGGATTAACACCGACATGACGAACCTCCTTTTATGAATTTTTATTGACTACGAGTTTTATGCCCTTGGTTTCGGCGACCGTAATCTCTTCATCCTCTTCGATCGTCTGTGTGGACTCGGCCTGCCAGAGGCGAATGCCGTGGAAGCTCTCGTAAAGCTCCACTTCGCCCGGGATCGTGGGTGTTATGCGCCTTACGCATCTGCCTTTAAGGCCCGTTACGGTCGGGTCGCGGGAGGAGTCGGGGCCGTCCGGCCGGAGGCGCTTTTTCAGAACGCCGAACCACAGCCCCAGAAAGGCCATGGACGACAGAAAAAAGAAGAGCCACTGGGCCTCGGCCGATTTTAAAATCCCTAAGAAGACGAGGAGCGCGGTAAAAACGCCCCCTATGCCGAACCAGAATATTACGAATCCCGGCGTTACTATTTCGAGCGCAGCGAGTATGACGCCGATGGAAAACCAGGCAAGCGGGGAAAGCTCCATGTCTTTGCTCCTCCGTCACTATGGACTTGCGTTCTATGCTACGCGGAAACGAAGACGGAGTCAATACAAATTGCCGGCCGGCCGCGCGATTAGGCCCTGGCCGCCCTCATGCCCTTCGCGTGAAAAGGAGCGAATGAAACCCGCGGCCCATGTAATCGAAAAGCCCTTCGCTCGTAACGAGCTCCACGATGCGGCGCTTTCGCATGAAGTAGGTGGAAACGGCGAGCCTCCCCCCGGGCATAAGCACCCGGTGCATCTCGCGGAGTACGGCGCGTCTGTCTTCCAGTAGATGGATGGTGTCGTAGAAGAGGACTACGTCCACGCTCTCATCCTCCAGTCCGGTCGGCCCGCCCGAGACTATGGTTCGAACGTTCGTAAGCCCGCGGCGCGCCGCGGCCTCCTCCACTCGGCGCGCCGCAAGCGGGTGGATGTCGAGCGCGTATACACGTCCGTCCGGTCCGGCCATGACCGCGGCCTGCATGGTGTACGCGCCGGGCCCGCAGCCGAAATCGAGCACGCGCAAGCCCTTGCGCATCCCGGCCGAGAGAAGCCTCCGGCGCCGGCTTATGACGAGGTCGCGGAGCGTCAGCATGAACTCCATAAAGCGGAACATCGGGTCCGGCATGGGTGCTTTCAACAGGGGCCTCCGACGGGTTTGGATGAATGAGGTTGAAATTAAAATGATATGTACATGGGCCCGGCCCCTTTCAAGAATAAAACGCTATCTGTTCCAAGGCTGCGAGACTATCGCCCCCGGCGCTCCGCGCCACCCCCAGAGGGGGTTTTTCTGATGCCGATTGCTATACTTTGAGCTTTCGACTTTGAACTGCTTAACGACCTCACCCCCCGGCCCCCTCTCCCATTAAGATCGGAAAAAAGGAGAGGGGGAGTTTGGAAATAGAGCAAGTTCTAAGGCATAAGCATAAAAGTTTTTCTTGCTAAGCTTTGAACTTTGAACTTTCAACTTTGAATTGCTTAACGACCTCACCCCCCGGCCCCCTCTCCCATTAAGATCGGAAAAAAGGAGAGGGGGAGTTTGGAAATAGAGCAAGTTCTAAGGCATAAACATAAAAGTTCTTTCTTGCTAAGCTTTGAACTTTAAACTTTGAACTTTGAATTGCTTAACGACCTCACCCCCCGGCCCCCTCTCCCATTAAGATCGGAAAAAGGGAGAGGGGGAGTTTGGAAATAGAGCAAGTTCTAAGGCATAAACATAAAAGTTCTTTCTTGCTAAGCTTTAAACTTTGAACTTTTAACTATTTACCGCCCTGATCCCGCGCCCTGGACTATTTCTTGCCCTCTTCCTTCTCGCAGTCATTAAGGCATTTCTTGTAAGCCTGGTCGCAGGCCATCTCCTTGAACTTCGATCCTCCGGCCTCCTTAACGCACTTGTCCCTGGTCACGGTGCAGGCGGCCTTGCATGCCGCCTGTTTTACTTCGTCGGCATGGACCGCCGATATGGCGAACGTCATCACGGCTGCGGCGAGTATAATCCTGAACATATTCGAACCTCCCTGATAATATATTTAGAGTCCCTGTGCGGCCTATCCGGCCCCGTGTCTCCCGCTTCGGCCGGGACGCGCGGGCGGTTTATCCGGGAAAGCGAATGGTCCACGAGGTGCCGTTAGCCCGGTCAAGCTCAAGTGAGCCGCCAAGCTGTTCGACGAGCGTGCCGACCAGCACCAGCCCGAAGCTCCCGGAGTTGTCAATGCCGACTTGCGGCGGCATGCCCTCTCCGTTGTCGCTTACCGTAAGCTCTATCATCTCGCCTGTTTGGGCAAGCCGCACCTCTATATCTCCGCTTTCGCCTTTGGGAAAGGCGTGACGAAGCGCGTTGGTAAGGAGTTCGTTTACGATCATTCCGACCGGAAAGAGTACGCGTGAGTCGAGGTTTATGTCGTCGAACATTTTTTCGACGCGTACCGGGTCGCCTGTGGAATACGTAAGGCGTATGCTCTCTATTAGTCTGCCCAGATAATCGGACGCCCGGATGGAGCGGTAATCGGGCGAGCGGTACAGCTTCTCGTATATTTCCATCATTGTATTGACACGGGAGCGCGCGTCGGTGAGAGCGGCGACCGCGGATTCGGATGAAAGGCCCCTCGCCTGAAGCGCGAGAAGGCTTGCGATCGTGTTCATGTTGTTCTTTATGCGGTGATGCACCTCTTTCAGGAGGGTTTCCTTTTCGGCAAGCAGCGAAAGGTTCTGCCTCTCTATCAGCTTGCGCCCGGAGATGTCGAGCACGGTGAAGACCACCCCTGCGGACAGATCGGCCATGTCGATCGGCGTGGACGAAAGGAGGACGTCCATGGTCTCGCCGCCCTTCTTGAGCCATTGTATTTCAATAGTGCTCATGCCAAGCTCTGTTATCTGCCGGACACTTTCGGTCCCAACGTAGTCGAACTCTTTCTGCGATGGGTACAGTACCCGTGAGCTCCGGCCGATAAGCTCGTCCCTGGCGTACCCCGTCATTTCGCAGATCCATTTGTTAACGTCGAGAAGCACGCGATCTAGCGAAACGCCGATTCCCGTAGGAGCGGCGCGAAATACCGCCTGAAGCCTCTCCTCGCTTTCGCTGAGGGCCTTCTCGGCTCGGATGCGGGCAGTAACTTCCTGGTTCATGGCGATGGCGCCGAGCATCGTCCCAGAATCGTCTACGACAGGCGCTGAGTAGTTGAGGATGATCTTCTTTTGTCCATCGAAGGTGTCGATCTCCAAGAGTTCGTCGATTACCGTGATCCCCTCCCTGATGGTGCGGGCCATGGCCCAGTCTTCGGGGCTGATCTCTTCGCCCGAGGGCAGGCGCCGAGCCTTGAATACGCCGTACTCTTTCGGCGCCACATGGGGTTCCGCCCCCCAGATCCGATTGCCCGCAGGATTTCCGCGAAATATCTTTCCATTGCTGTCCGTAAACCACAACCCGATAGGCAGCAGGTCGAACACCTTTTCGAGCAGGGTTTCCCTGTACCGTAGGTCCTCCTCCATCTTTCGACGTTCCGTGACATCGATCACGTTTGCGATCGCTACGGGTGGGGCCCCGGATTTCAGGTGAAGTACGTCTCCGGTGACCCGAACACGCCTTATCTCGCCGTTTTTCCGGACATATCTTTTTTCAAAATTATAATCGTTCTCGATAAGGTCAAGCCTACGGCTGATCAACCTCCGCTCCTTCTCCCAATCTTCAGGATGGGTTATATTTTCAACAGTCATGGAGAGAAGCTCGTCCTCACTGTAGCCGGTCATCTCGCAAAAGCTCCGATTTGCCTGAAGGATCCGCTGGGCGGCGGTATCGACTATGGCGATTCCGACCGGGCTTTTTTCGAACACCCCCCGAAAACGCTCGGAGCTCTCTTTCGTCGTACTGTGCGCCTCGAACAGCTCGAAGGCCATTTCGATCGAGGAGAGGAGGACGAAATCGCCCGAGTTTTTTATCACGTAGCCGTAGCGAGTGATGTGCTTTACCCTGTCGACCATCTCGCGTTCGGAGTGGGAGGTAAGGAAGACTATGGGAATTTCCCTGGACTCCAGTATAAGGCGGGCGGCCTCGGTACCGTCAATGCCCCGTCCCAGGTCGATGTCCATGAGGACAAGGTCGATGGAGGGGTTCTCTTCCGCAAGCCTGATGGCGTCTTCGCCGTTGTGGGCCTCGATGGCCTCGTATCCGGCGTCCTCCAGCAGGGCCTTCGTGGTTATGGCGATGATGACCTCGTCCTCCACCAGGAGAATGGTCTTTTTTTCGCGCGCGCTCATGGCGACCTCTAGTGTTCGCTTGAGGGACTATATATATTGGAAGCTGGAATTCCAGCGACCTGTCGCCGGCGGGCCCAAGCTTATTCATTTATAAAATGATACTCCAGCCATGAAAAGAACGCAATTAAAATTAATCCACAGGGCGTTTGCGGGGCTATTTGCCATGTGCCCGGGGTCTGTGTAAAAAAGGGAGAGATGGAGGATGATGCCCTCTTTTACCACGAGCGGGACGCGCGCTGCGGCGATCGTCGGCATGTCGAGGCCGTAACGCCGACACGCCATGGACCGGCTAAATTGTGCCCCGGCGCGCGCCAACAGCCGGAAGGCGGGCCGGGTAGCTGGCCCGCCTTTAAAGAACTTTTACGACCCCAGTGCGATGAGCGCGTCGACGGCGATCGGCATGGAGCCGCTTAGGATGACGGGGTTTATGTCGATCTCGCGCACTTCGGGATGGTTTAGCGCAACCGAGCTTACTGCGACAAGGAGCTTGACAATGGCCCCTGTATCGGCCGCTGGCATGCCTCTAAACTCGCCGAGTATTTTACTTGCGCGTATCTCGCGCGTCATCTCGGAGGCATCGGCTGCCGTAACCGGCGCCACCCGAAAGGCCACGTCGCGCAGGAGCTCGGTGTACACCCCGCCCAGGCCGAACATCACGCATGGGCCGATTCCCTCGTGGCGCGTCATCCCCGCCACCAGCTCGCGGCTACCCTTCACCATGCGGTAGACAATCGCCGGGACCTTAACTCCTGCCGCCTTCTGGACCTCCGTAAAGGCCGCCGCGGCCTCGGCCTCGGAGGCCAGGTTGAGACGCACCAGGCCCTTCTCGGTCTTGTGTAGGATCTCGGCCGAGCAGGCCTTAAGCACGGCCGGGTACCCCAGGGCCGCGGCAGCGGCGGCGGCCTCTTCGGCGCTCTCGACAAGCCGCTCGTCGGTGACGGGCGCGCCGTAAGCGGCGAGGACCTGCTTGGCCTCGTGTTCGTCGAGCGCTCCTCTTCCCGCCCTGCGGGCCTTTTCGATTATTTCCGCCGCGGCCCGCGAGAGGGGAAGGGGCTCGGCAGGCACATGTGGCTCGCGCCCGCGCACCAGGCGGTATCGGTTAAGCGTCACCATGGCGCGCGCCGTCTTTTCGGGCGAGTCGTACACCGGAATGTCCCGGTCCTCATAGAATTCCGTGGAGCTGTCGTCGCGGTCGAAAAAGGATGACAAAAGCATCGGTATCCCGTGCTTTTCGGGCAGAGCTACGGAGCCGACGAGATCTATATTGAGGCTCCTGGTAATTTCGTCTATCGTCATTCCCTGTATGAATTCCTTGATATGGGGATATATGGCCTTCACAAAGCCCGAGCCCATGGCGCCGTGCAGCACCAGCCCGTCAATCTCGCCGCTCTCCATGGCAAGCCTCGGGATTTCGGTGGTAAGCGCCGCCGTGTCGAGCGAGAAGGTGATGTCGACCGGGTTTCCGTTCGGGGCGTGCGGCGGTATAAGCGGGCGGACTGCCTCACGCAGCTTTTCGGAAAAAACCGGTATCTCCATGCCGCCCTCCTCGCAGATGTGCGACATTGCCGTTCCGGGTCCGCCCGAGTTTGTAATTACGGCGATACGGTTCCCCCTGAGCGGAGGCTGCGTGGCCAGGGCCCAGCCGTGCCCGTAGAGGTCCTCGATGGAGTCCACGCGGATTATGCCGGCCTGCCGGAATATCCCGTCGTAGATGTAATCCGGGCCCGCCATGGCGCCCGTATGGCTCTTTCCGGAGCGGGCGCCCGCCTTCGAGCCGCCGACGTACTGGGCGACCACCGGCTTGTTGGGCGTTATGCGCCGGGCGACCTCTATGAAGCGCGGCACGTCGCGGATGCCCTCTATATAAAGGGATATGGCCTTAGTCTGCTCGTCCTCGCCCAAGTACTCGAGCGCGTCGACGATGGAGATGTCGGCCTCGTTGCCGACGCTTAGGGCCTTGCTGAAGCGGATTCCGCGATTTCCGAGATACTTGAGCGTCTGGGTGATGTAGGTGCCGCTCTGCGAGGCGAATCCCAGCGGGCCCGGCTTGTCGCGAAGCTCCATGACCGTGGTGTTGAGCGCGATGGCCGTGTTGACTATCCCCATGCAGTTGGGGCCTATAAAGCGCATTCCGTGCCGCCTGGCCGTCTCGACGAGCTCGCGCTCCATTTCGATTCCCTTTGGGCCGATCTCCTTGAACCCGGCGGAGATGATGATGGCGTAACGGGCGCCGAGCCTTCCAAGGGCGTCCATGGTGGGGATGACATGCTCGGACGGAATTACTATCAGCGCTAGCCCGGGGGCCTCCGGAAGCTCCTCCACCGAGCGGTAGGCCCTGTGGCCCAGTACCGTCTCGTCCTTCAGGTGTACCGGGTAAAATTTACCCTTGTATCCGTCCTTGGTTATGCTGAGGGCGTGCATGGTGCCCATCTTCATGAAGTTGTTGCCCGCGCCTATGGTGGCGACCGAGGCCGGGTTCATAAGGCCGTGCAGCGGATTGGTTTTCATGATTACGCTCCGTCCGTTCCTTTTTCCGGCTGTGCGCCGTATCCCCAAGTATCGAGGTGGCCGTTATATTCGCAAGCAAAAAACCGAACGATCGTTCTATTTTTTTGATTGACAATTTCCCGCAAATGCCGGAAGTGACGCAGAGGGGAAAGTGAATGAGCAGACTCTACATGGTGCGCCACGGGCAGGCCTCCTTCGGAAAGGAGAACTACGACAGGCTCTCCGGGCGCGGCGTCGAGCAGGCGGTTGTTCTCGCCGAGTACTTCGTCCGGCTGGGGCTGCGCTTCGACGCGGTCTATTCCGGGGCCATAGAGCGCCAGAGGCGCACGGCGCTCGAGATCATAGGGCTGTACAGGGAGAAAGGGCTGGAGATGCCGGAGCTAAAGCTAATGCCGGAGTTCAACGAGTACGATTCGAAGGCCATCATCAAGTCCCAGATCTTTGAACTCCTGGAGGAGGACTCGTCGCTTGCGCGGGAGCTCGAGAAAATTTACACCGACAAAAAATCGTTCCAGCGCGTCTTCGAGAAGGCGATGCTCCGCTGGGTTACGGGCCGGTTCGACAAGCCGGGCGTGGAGGACTGGAAGAGCGTTAAGGCCCGCGTGGCGAAGGGGCTTTCGGCCGTGATGGCCGAAAACGGGCGCAACAAGACGGTGCTGGTGGTCGCCTCGGGCGGCACCATCTCGGCCTCGGTGCAGTACGCCATCGACACGCCCGACATCACGACGATGCACATCTGCTGGCAGATCGCGAACACCTCCATTACGAAGTTCGTCTACGACGGCGACCGCATCACGCTCTCCTCGCTGAACGCGATTCCGCATCTGGAGGAGAGGGGCGAGAAGGATTTCATTACGTATCGTTAGACATTCATACGGCGCGCGCGGCAGGCGCGGTGCCCATTACCATATACGGAGGGAGACCATGGATTTTGAAATAAGCGAGAAGATGCAGGCCATACGCGGAATGATCCGCGAGTTCGTCGACAAAGAGCTCATACCGCTCGAACCCGAGTTCACCTCGAAGGACTTCAGGGAGATGCTCCCGGTCCTCGAGGAGAAGAAGCGCATGGTAAAGAAGATGGAGCTGTGGGCGCCCAACCATCCGAAGGAGTTCGGCGGAATGGGGCTCGACCTCATGGAGCACGCGCTGGTGTCGGAGGAGCTGGGGCGAAGCCCGCTGGGGCATTTCATCTTCGGCTGCCAGGCGCCCGACGCGGGCAATATTGAGATTCTGCATAAATACGGAACGGAGGAGCAGAAGGAGAAATATCTGCGGCCGCTGGTGGAGGGGAAAATACGAAGCTGCTTCTCCATGACCGAGGTCGAGCTGGCAGGCTCCAACCCGGTCATGATGGACACCACCGCGGTGAAGGACGGCGACGATTACGTGATAAACGGGCAGAAATGGTACACCTCCTCGGCCGACGGCGCGGAGTTTGCCATAGTCATGGCGGTCACCAATCCGGAGGCCTCGCCGTACCTGCGCGCAAGCATGATTATAGTCCCATGCGACGCCCCGGGCTTTAACCTCGTCCGGAACATCCCCGTTATGGGGCACTCGGGTAGCGATTACTTCAGCCACGGCGAGATCCTGTACCAGAACTGCCGCGTGCCGCGGAAAAACCTGCTTGGCCCCGAGGGGCACGGCTTCGTGATCGCGCAGGAGCGCCTGGGGCCGGGTCGCATACACCACTGCATGCGCTGGATCGGCATCTGCAACCGTTCTTTCGATCTGCTGTGCTCGCGCGCGGCGAAGCGCGTCATCTCACCCGACGGCAAGACCCTGGCCTCGCGCCAGATCATCCAGCAGTGGGTGGCCGAGTGCGCGGCGGAGATTCAGGCCGCGCGGCTCATGACGCTCCACGCCGCCTGGAAGATCGAGCGCTTCGGCGCCAAGGAGGCGCGCGACGACATAGGGCTCATCAAGTTCGTGGTGGCCAACACCATGCAGCGCGTGATAGACCGGGCGCTCCAGGTGCACGGAGGACTGGGCATGACCGACGACACCATTCTCGCCTTCTTCTTCCGGCACGAGCGCGCGGCGCGCATCTACGACGGCGCCGACGAGGTGCACAAGTCTTCGTTCGCGGGAAGGCTGCTCCGCACGTACGAAAAGCGGACGGTGCGCTGAGGCGGGGACGCATAGCGGCATGAGATACGCCGATTTCAAAAACCGCGTGGGCCTTTCGCGCGAGGCCATCTGCGCCGAGATATTCGCCGAGAACCGCGAATCGATAAGGATTAAAAAACGGGCCCTTGCGGTGCGGAACCTGGTTACGATCTTCGACGCGACGCTCGCCCTTGCGAACGAGCGCGGCTTCCACGCCATGAGCCTGCGCGACCTTGGCAGGGCCACGGGGCTATCCATGGGGGCGCTGTACTCGTACTTCTCCGGAAAGGAGGGCCTGCTCGACATGATCCAGGAGCAGGGGGCGCGCATCGTCGCGCGCGTGCTCTCCGAGCACATCGACGCGGCCGCGCCGCCGGCGGAGAGGCTTCGCCAGGCCGTGCGCGCGCACCTGTATCTCAGCGAATCGCTGCAGCCGTGGTTTTACTTTTCGTACATGGAGGCCCGCTATCTCGACCGCGCGCGCAGGGGCCGGGCCATAGAGGGCGAGCTTTATACCGAGGCCATATTTGCGGGAATAATAGGGGACGGCGTTTCGGACGGAAGCTTTGCCCCTACGGACCCGCTCCTTGCCGCCTCCCTGGTAAAGGCCCTGCTTCAGGACTGGTACCTCAAACGCTGGAAGTACACCTCGCGCCGGGTTTCGGTGGAGGGATACTCCGATTTCATCATAGAATTCATCGAGGCTTACCTTGGCCGGGCAGGGACCCGGCCTGGCGAAAAACAAAGAGACGGAGGGAAGCGTAATGGATCTGATAGACGGCGCGGCATCCGTGCGCGAGGGTGAGCAGCTTGACCTGGCGCGCGTCGAGGAATTTTTAAAGGACAGCATACCCGGGCTTTCCGGAAAGCTCGAAATAGGGCAGTTTCCCAGCGGATTCTCGAACCTGACGTATCTTATCTCGGTGGGCGACCGCGAGATGGTGCTGCGCCGCCCGCCCTTCGGCAGGAAGGCGAAGACCGCGCACGACATGGGCCGGGAGTACCGCATCCTGAAGGCCCTTAACCCCGTTTATCCCTACTGTCCCAAGCCGCTTGTTTACACCGAGGACGAGTCGGTTATGGGCTGCCCCTTCTACGTGATGGAGCGCATAAGGGGCATCATTTTACGAAAGAACCTGCCAAAGGGACTCGAGCTAAGGCCCGCGGACGCACGCGCCCTCTGCGAGCGCCTGATCGACGTGCACCGCGAGCTTCATTCGATCGATTACAGGGCGGTGGGCCTGGGCGATTTCGGAAAGCCCGAGGGCTACGTGAAGCGGCAGGTGGAGGGATGGAGCGGCCGCTACCGCGACGCACGCACCCCCGACGCGCCCGATTTCGAGGCGGTGATGGGATGGCTCGCCGCGAAGATGCCCCCCGACTCGCCGCACCACTCCATCGTGCACAACGACTACAAGTTCGACAACGTGGTGCTGGACGCCGCGAACCCGCTGAAGATCATCGGCGTGCTCGACTGGGAGATGGCGGCGCTCGGAGACCCGCTGATGGACCTGGGAAGCTCGCTCGCCTACTGGGTGGAGAAGAACGATCCCGACAACCTCCAGATGATCCGCATGATGCCGACGAACATCGAGGGGGCGCTCACGCGCGACGAGCTCGTGGCGCGCTACGCTGAGAGGTCCGGCGTACCCGTGGGCGGTTTCGACTACTATTACTGCTTCGGCCTCTTCCGCCTTGCGGTCATCGCCCAGCAGATCTATTACCGCTATTACCACAGGCAGACGAAGGACGAACGCTTCGCGATGCTCATCTTCGCGGTGAAGATCCTCGAGGAGACGGCGCTGAGGGTGATCGAGTGCTCGCGGTAAGGATTTCTGTCCTTCGTTTACTTCGCTCCCGCTTCGGAAACGCCCGCCATCCAGCGGATGGCCAGGCCGGAGGCGATATATCCGGCCATGTGCAATCTAAGGGAAACAAGTGTAGACGAAAAATGATCGTCGACAGTCCGTCGGCACCGCAACAGGAACTTCACTTCGCCGACACCCTCTGCCGGGCAAGGCGCACGCGGCTTTTGCGCAGACGCGGTTGCACAAGCCGATCAATGGTATACTCCCGCCACGGGGCATACATTTTAAACGGCCCCCGCGCGAGGGGCTTTATTTCAGACTGAGAGGACATTTTTCAAGGGTGGAATCGCCGATAAACGGCATTCCGTCGCGGGGCTTCCCGCTCAAGGGGCGGCGCGGTTTTCTATATTTTGAGGTATTCCTCCACCGCTTTGACAAACACAACGGCCTTTTCGAAAATGTCTTCCGCTTCTTCAAGGGAAACGGATTGAGTAACCTGGTAATCCGACGACTGCCGAAGGTCGAATGCGCGATGAAGGTGTTTGGAAAGCTCTTTCGGGAAGGCTCCTTTCAATACAAATTCCGAATCGAAAAGGCTGATCGCTCCCGTGTGTTTTTTGGGTACAAGCTCGTGCATCTGTAAAATGGCGAGGACGGCGTAGAACATCGCGTAATATGATCTGTTGACGGCGCCGAAGAACGAGGTGCTGTTTTGAAGCAGTATCCGCGCGTCACCGATTGAAGCATAAGACTGCTCCATTCGGTATTTGACCAAAATCGCAATATCATCCGGTATCATACGGGTATGCCCTGCGATCGTACGGCCTTTGAAAGCAGCGACATCCGTTCCGGGCCGTATTCCCAGTTCTGTGCTGAACTCACTACCGGTGAGAGGACGATTCCCGTTCCAAGGCTTGACTCCCAGGCGCACTCACTTGCAATCCTTCGCGCTCCGGCAATGTCGTCCGTATCAATGACTACGAGGACGTCCATGTCGGAGTCGATATCGGCGTCGCCCCGGGCGCGCGAACCGAATAAAATTATCCGCGTTACCGGGAGTCGCTCTCCAATCGCTCTTTTAAAATCAAGCAGTATCTTTTTTTCAATTTCGTCCATTTCGAATGGCCTCTTTATTCCGTATCATACACATCACTGAATGTCAACTTTAAACCCGTTTATCGTTTGTATAACCTTGCTTTTCTAAAAACAACATCAAATCCTGTATGGGTAAATCGTCTGAAAACGGCATCCGCACCCGTCGTGTGGATGATTTTTGTGCGTAAATACGGGCCGGCCCCGGACCCTCCGCGCTGGTGCGTTATGCGCCCGTAGCTTTTCTCATCACCGGTGCGCTCCTCGTCTTCATCACCCTTTTACTCCTTAAGGATTTTTGTACGATTGAGCGGGGGCGCGGAGCGGGTCATCGTTTCCGCATGAACCAGGGGTCCGCCTCGTAACGATTGTACGGAGCGCCGTCCGGATTCTCATACACCACGACGAAGGATATATCCCCGGCTGATGTAAGCGTGGGTTCTCCAACTCCGGCGCTGTTCCCCGCGCCGATGACGAGCTCCCTTGCGCCCCAGCTGTTCCAGTTGTTCGGTGTTGTCTGAATACATCGAAAGATAGCGAGCTTGCCGTCGGTGTGGGTCGCCGAGAAATACAGGTACCAGTCCGTGCCGTCGTGAAAAAGGTGGGGCTGATGTTCCTGCAGCCCGGTGTTGATCGTGGCGGCATTCGAGGGAGCAGACCACGAGGCCCCGTTATCGGCACTGACCGAATACCAGATGTCGTGGCTTCCAAGGCCGCCCGGGTAATCGTTGCTGTCGAACATGAGCACGAGCGTATTCACGTCTATCCGCTCGATGTGGGGATTGTCCTCCATCTTATCGGTGTGCGGAAAATTCGCCAGGGGGGCGCCAATACCCGCGGGATTGAGCGCGCAGCCGGTAAGCTCCCATATGTCCGTGTCGTAGGTCGGGTCCTTATCGTTTGAGGTGAAGAGCAGTCGTCCCAGCGTGTTCCCGGATTTGTCGAGCTGCACCGGCGCTCCCTCGGAAAATACCGGCCGCGCCATACCGGACAGGGTCCAGGACGTGAAGGCTTCGGCCGTGCTCGCGCGATGGGCGTACAGGATATCGCCGTGGATCCAGGATGAGGCCCCGACGGGATTGGAGACCAGATCCATCCCGAATGTGGGCCCGCGCAGATAGGGCCCGAACGCGGTAGGGTCGGGATTCGGCCCGCTGATGGTGAACGAGAGCAGATCACCCGGGGCGTAAATGCAGTAAAGGTCGAGGCCGTCCCTGCTCACATAGATGCCGTCCTCTCATCCGAGGGTTGAGAGAGGTTGACCGAAAGGGGGATGGTACTCACCGGAATCATATTCGAGGTCGACGGATGATTTAATAGCCTCCCATGGTCCGGGTTCCGTCGCGTCACCTCCCGGGGAACAACCGGCCAGGGCAAGCAGGGCCGAAAGCGTCACCGTAGATATTAGAAAGAGGATATGGAGCCCAGAATCAATCGCTTGTCGCATAGTTATTTTTTCCGATCGATATTGAAACCGCGCGGGGCACACCGCTTCCATTCACGCCACCGACACGCCCGATAGCATGATTTCTCACTCCAGTATATCATAAGGGAGAGAGGAACGCGCAAGGGAAACGCACGGAATCCGTGAATTTTCCTTTATAATTTTTTTACCGACCGGCTCGATCCATGGAGGGATTCCATGTTGACCTTTACAGGATTTGTACATTACCATTCCAGACATTCGAGCGGCCGACCCGAGGCAATGCCGTGTGGTCCATGTCCCGAAATAAAGTCGTACTATTAAGTACCGGGGAGTGTTCCATGAATAAGCGCCAGCATCCTCATCTGAACGGAATCATGACCCTCATGTGCTGCTTCGTGCTTTTTTCACTTATGGCCGGATGCACGCGTGACACGGCGGATTTCTACGCCGCGCCCCCCGGCAAACACAAGGAGCCGCCGGCGAAACCGGAGGAAAAGCCGTTCACCCTGACGGATGGCTCCGGCCCCTACGGCACATTCCCCTCCCCGGACTATACCGCAATAGAGGCCGCGGGAAAGCCCGAAATGATGTTCCAGCGCTCCCACGAAAAGGACATTATCGATATCAGGGTCACTCCGGACAGCAGGCTCATCGTCAGCGCCTCGAACGACCGCACGGTGAAGATATGGACCATCGACGGCGTTCTGCTTAAAACCATTCCATTCCCCGACACCGACATACGCTGTCTCGCCGTCTCGACCGACGGAATGCGTTTCGCCGTGGGAACGCGACAGGGTATTTTCGAGCTGGCCATAGACGGAAGAATGCTGCGCGTATTGAAAGGGGAGGATGACGTCTTCCCGCATCATTACCGCCCCTGGATCGTGTACAGCCCCGACGGGAGCATTCTGACCACCACCGGAAGCCGGACGGTCCTCATCCGCGACGCGAACTGGAACGTCCGCAAAACCGTAAGGGCCGCGGGGACACTGCCGTCGTCGCCGGGCGACGTAAAACATATCGCCGTAAGCCCCGACGGTAAGTATTTCGTCACCTGCGGGGCGGGAATAAAAACCGCGGATGGATGGGAGGCTTACGCTCAGATGTTCGATATGAACGGCACCCTTATCGCCGACCTCGATACATCACGACCGCCGAAGCAGGGGGAGACGGAGAAGGTGCGTACCAGCGGGACCCGGCCGGACATGGCCGGGTTCAATAACGACGGTTCCGTAATCGCCCTGCTGGGAGCCGAGAACCTCCGCTTCGTTTCGAGGGACGGCGCGATCATCAGGGCCGTAAAAGTAAAACCCGGCAACCTTCATAACTTCCTGTTCACGCCCGACGGGAAGGCGGTCATCATCAATTTCTTCTGGGAGCTCCATAAATATTATATGGACGGCGCCTATGGCGGAATGGTGAAAATGCGGACAAAGGACGACCCCGGGCGGGGAGGAGCACAGTGGGCCGCCGTGTCCAATGACGGGCGCCACCTGGTGACGGGTCATCAGGGCGATAAAAATCTGGGCGGCGGCATCCGCATCTGGGACCGGCTGGGAAGGCTGAGAAAAGACCTTCGGCCGATGGCCGTTGAGGCGAAGCGCCTCAGCTTTTCCCCCGACGGCAGGAAATTGTATCTCGAGACGGAGCGGGGAAAGAAGACCGTCATCTGGAATATGGACGGCCGCTATCTCGAAACCGTTCCTGAGAGCGTACGATTCACCCGGGAGGGCGGGGAGCTCCGTTTTTACGAAGGAAAGTTTCAGAAATTCCACCTGAAAAAGAACGGCCGGGAAACGGAATTCAAGGAGCGGCATTACGCGCCGCTTCCGGACGGTACCATTATCGACTGGAGCGGACGTGTATGGGAAAGCGACGGGACGCCGAAACGGCAGATCGCGGCCATGAACCCGACATGGGAGCTTGCCTCAGAGACGTCCATGCGCTATTTCGTAACCGTGCCCGGCAGGGGGAAGGAGGTCAAGCTCCACGACGCCGAAGGCCGGCACGTCGCCACGGTCGAGACCAATCTGGCGCGTATCGAGCCAGGCGCGGTCGCCGCCCACCGGGACATGCTCGCCGTCGGGCACGAGGATGGCACCGTAAGCCTGTACCGTATCGATGAAACATGGTTCAGGCTTGATCCCGACGAAGCCACACTGACGCCTCAGCGGCGAAGAAGGGTCCCGAAGATCGGCGATAAAGTCGCCGAGATAAAGCCGCACCTCCTTGCGGTATACGGTATCGCCTTCAGCCCGGACGGGAAATTCCTGGCTTCGTGCTCGGCCGATCGGACCGTGTATGTGATGAATCTTGAAAAGAAAAATGCCATTACCCTCGTGGCCCTTTCCGGTGG
>Ga0208040_1002420_pt1 | contig 16392 bp, 18 predicted proteins | sample AD_UKC083_MetaG_FD_184431 | JGI IMG/M metagenome (GOLD analysis project Ga0208040, IMG submission 184431) | Active sludge microbial communities of municipal wastewater-treating anaerobic digesters from USA - AD_UKC083_MetaG (SPAdes) (version 2) | ecosystem: Engineered > Bioreactor > Anaerobic >...
CTAACAAACTTTTCTCAGTTGAATGTTGTGATGCTTATGAACATATGAAGAGACAAACAACAAACTCTGTTGACTTATTATTAACTGACCCAATCTATGGTATAAATATAGATAAGATTGCTATGGGTATAGGAGGTGAAACAGGTGGGCTATCAACAGCAGGTTACAAGTATGAAGATACGCCAGAAGAAGCTATTAGACAGTATAAAGCACTCGCGTCAGAATCGGCGAGGTTTTGTAAGACGACGGCTCACGCTATCGTCTTTACCAGCCCAACTAACTTCTGCTTTCTACGAGATGCTTTCAGAACAGCAGGATGGCTCTGCAGCGACAGACCATTTATCTGGATTAAAAACGAAAGTGGACAAAACAACAACCCAGACTATTGGTTTTCAGCTGCATATGAAATTGCACTCTTCGCCCGACGTCCAGATTCGAGACTCGTTGAAGAAGGAAAACCAGACTGGATGCAAGTACCTCCAGTTCTACCGAGTGAAAGGATGCACCAAGCACAGAAACCTGTCCCATTACTTAAAGAGCTCATCGCTCGAACAACATTACCAGGTAGTATTTTATACGACCCATTTATGGGCTCAGGTTCATCCATTATTGCTGGTTTGGATATGAAGATGTTTCCCATTGGCTGTGACATTGCGGAGGAGAGCTATGCAACTACACTGCATAGGCTGAGTGAGTGGGAAAAGGCAAATTGTATTGCGTAAGAAAATCCAAAAATTTTACTTTCTCGGAGGCATACAGTGGATGGACGTAAGTACTTTGTTGATGACTATGACTTGGAAGGGCGTGTGAAGGAGTTACAAGAAGCTGACCCAAACATCATCTCTCCTGTATACAAACTCCAGGTTATGATTTTAACTGTCCTTGTAGACATACGTTGTTTACTGGACAAGATACTCGAAAAGGAGGAAGGTAATGGATAAAAAGATTTTTAGTAATCAGATGCAACCTGGCAGACCGATGCAGGCTCAGGTAAACGTAGACGTATCTCAGCTCCCCACCTATGTCTGTAATGAATGTCAGGGAGAACAATGGGTTCCGGTCTTTATTATTAAAGGAATATCCAGCATTCTTAGTCCCAACGGAAAGGCTGGATTTATCCATCATCAGACTGGTTTCATGTGCACAAACTGTGGTCATGCAGAACCAACACAAGCTATTGTCGATGCTTGCAAAGCTAAGTTCGATAAGCCAGATAAACTCGAGGTAATAGAAGGAGGTAAGAAAGAATGATTGTTAATACTGAAGGCCCACAAGATGCCAAGATTTTCTTGGTCGGTGAAGCCCCAGGTAAAGACGAAGACATTATTGGAAAGCCTTTTGTGGGGTACGCAGGTCGTACCCTCAACTGGCTCCTTTCTCAGGCAGGAATTAATAGACCAGAATGTCTTGTTGGAAACATTGCAAGGGAGCGACCACCAGGAAATAAAATTAATTTCTATTTCGAGGACAAGAAGTGTACTATTCCTAAGCCAAAGTTGTATGCTTGGATAGAACAGTTGAAAGAAGAAATAGCAGAGTCAAAGGTTAATGTAGTAGTTGCTTTAGGTGCAACAGCTTTATGGGCACTGACTGGTGAGAAACGTATTAGTACTTTAAGAGGTTATGCACTTGAAAGTACATTAGTCCCAGGAGTAAAGGTAATTCCTACTTACCATCCACAAGCGGTTAACTACGACTGGAAGTTATACTTTCCCACAATACTGGATTTGCGAAAGGCTAAGTTCCATTCGGAGTTCCAAGGACTTACACCAGATAAGACTGTTGTATTACCAGACGTAAAAGTAGAGCAGTTTATTGAATACTGTAAACAATTGTTAGAAATGGACAGTCCAGTTACTACTGACATAGAAACAGTGCAGCCAGGCTGTCATATTAGCATGATTGGTTTTGCTCATAATCCTTGGTTTGCTATGTCAGTGAGGATACTCAATGGTAAGTATCCGTTGCTGTCTGAAAACGAAGAACGGGAGCTGTGGTACTGGATTGGTCGAGTACTTAAAGAAAAACCTATTATAATTCAAAATGCAAGTTACGACTTAGCAGTCATCCTTATGAATCATGGAATTAAGATTTCAAATGTTTATATGGATACGCTTCTTGCTGCACACTGTTGCTTTCCAGAGTTGCCAAGAGACTTAGGTTTCCTTGCCAGCATTTTGTTGGATGTTCCACCCTGGAAACACTTGGCTGAAGACAACAAGTCTATGTATAATGCACTGGACTGTTGCCGGACTCATGGAGTTGCTATGGTACTGGAGAAGGAGATGGACAGGATGGGAGTTCGTCATACCTTTGAGTTTGAAATGTCTGAACTCGAACCAGCCATTATGCTTCAGATGCAAGGCATCTATGTTGATAAAACAATTCAGCAGGAACTAATTGAGGAGTGTAATCTCGAAGTTGTAAAGGCGAGCAGCGAGCTCTCGGAGAGGTTGAAGAAGAAGGTCGGCACAACTAAGGAATGTGATGTAAACCTTAACTCTCCTAAACAGCTTCAACAACTACTTTATATTGACCTTGGATTACCTGTTCAGTATAAAAGGCGTAAATCTAAAGACGACCCACGTAAGATATCTGCAGATAAAGAAGCATTGAAGAAACTTTCTAAACTTGTTCCTGACAATCCGATATTTAATCTTATTTTGAACGCAAAAAAGTTTGATAAATATAAGCGTTCATTTATAGATATCGAATTAAGTCCTAATAGTACAGTCCATACTTCGTATAATATTACTGGAAAGAAGATGGACAACAAAGATACTGACGACGAAGGGAGAAAATCGTTTGGAAGATGGTCGAGTAGTAAGTCAATTATTCTACCTTACGGTAGCGGTAATCTTCAAAACATACCTGAGTTCGCCCGCAAGATGTATACTGCTCCAGAAGGATACGAGTATATCTGTGCTGACTATGTACAAGCCGAAGCAGTAGTTGTTGCATATCTTATAAATGATATGCGGAGTAAAGTATTATTTCAGAATCGATTCAATGCTCCATATGAAGAAAAAAGTAATTTTGACATTCATAAGTTAACAGCCAGTATGATGTTTGGTATTCCTTTAGAACAAGTAACTAAGGAGCATAGACGTATTGGAAAGACACTGCGTCATGCAGGAAACTATGACGCTGGACCAATGGCTATCAGTGCTACACTTGGTTGCAGTGTTAAGGATGCAAAGACACTGAAGGAATTATATCACAGGACAACACCGCAACTTCGTCTGTGGTATCAGCGTATTCAAGAACAACTGAAAAGAGAGAGGACTCTTACCAACTGCTTCGGTAGAATTCACAGGTTCCTTGGTCGCCTTGACGACTCGTTGTTCAGGAGTGCATATGCTTACAATCCACAGTCGACAGTCGGGGACTTAATGAACCGTGCTATAGTTCGGTTGTATCAGAAATATGGAAAGGATATCTGGATGGTTCTCCAGCTTCATGATGGTCTGTATGTCATATCACGAATTGACAAGCGTGCTGAGACAGTCAACATGATGGTAGAGTGTATGCGTGAGCAAATAACTACCAACAATGAAACCTTCGAAATTGAGGTTGACTTTAAGGCGGGGCCAAACTGGAAAGACCTTCACGAGTTTAATCATGAGGAACTATTGGTATGAAGTACTGGAGGGAGTGGATTGTTCCAGTAATCATTACTGTGACTTTTCTGTTGACAGTAATTATTCTGGAGGCATTATGAGTATAAGACAAGTGGAGAGTCTTGCAAAACAACTCAAAGGAGAAAAGGATGAAACAACAATGTGAAGACAATATTCATGATTGGGAGCATTCTTCATGGGGAGTTATTATTGGAGTATCGAAGTGTAGAAAATGTGGAAAAGTAGCAAAAGAAAAAGACTTTGAGGAGATAGACAAACTTGAAGATATTAAACCTAACTAAAAAGTATCCTTACACAACAGCTACGATACTTGCAGTAATTTCATTCATCGTAGCATTCTTCTTTGGTTTTAAGTGGCTGACAAGCCTGTGGTCTTTAATTGGAGTCTATATAAACATACACAAGCTGAAAGGATGCTTCATCATCTGGGCATTTACAAATGCAGCTTGGGCAGTCATAGACTTCTACCATAGGCTTCCTGAACAAGGAACCCTATTTACAGTATATTTCCTGCTCGCAATTTACGGGCTGTGGCAATGGCATAAGGAGGGAATTCATGCAGCAGAAACAACATCCTCACATAGTAAAGGCAGTAATTAATGATGCCCAGCGTCGGCAGGTTCTTGAAAGCCTCCGATGGAAGTTTAACAAAATTGCTGAGAGACGCAAAGATGTTGAGGTATTCCAAGACAGACTCGACCATATCTTGATGCGGCAGAAGCTTGGCAAGTTGCAATTTAAGATACTAATTGAGTACACAATACTCATAGTATCTATGACATTTAACTGGGAAAAGATATATGGCTTACGAGCCAACAGGTATACAACGCTGGACTTCTCAAACTTAACTGAGGAGTTCGATAGGATAAGAAAGATACTTGCACACTTGGCAGAAAACCCACAAACTGTTCCTGTGCAAAATATTTCTTTGAGCAGTATCATATGTAAGGACTGGGTTATAACATGAGCAGACCCAGAGAATTACCTGATTGGCTGGATGCTTATATGGAATATACAAATGAAACTGAACCTGCTACTATATTTCATAAGTGGGTAGGCTTCTCAGCTATTGCGAGTGCACTAAGAAAGAAGACATATTTGAGTCTTGGACGAATAAAAGTCTACGGCAATATGTATATAGTACTTGTTGCTGAGCCAGGTATTGCACGAAAAAGTCAGGCGATTAATTTCGGTCTTCAGATAATGAGTGAGGTACCTGAAATACAAACAAGTGCTGATGCTGTAACTAAAGAGGCATTGCTTCAGGACTTGGAAAACTCTGCACAGCAAGACCAGCTTTTGGACGGAAGTACTTTGACACATTCAAGCTTAAGTATTATATCTAAAGAATTTGAAAGTTTTCTTGGTCAGAAAAAGGAGAATACAAAAATGCTTGTTCTTCTTACTGACTTGTTTGACTGCCAAGAACTTCCGTGGAAGTACCGGACAAAGAACTCTGGAAACAACACAATCCCAAGTATTTATCTAAACCTTATGGGAGCAACAACTCCAGAGTCTCTTGCAAGTTGTTTGCCAAGTACAGCAATTGGTGGTGGACTTACAAGTCGTATCTTGTTTGTCTGGGCTGACCGACGCAGCAAAAAGTGTTCTCGTCCACAGGAAAGTCCTCGAGTGATTGAGTTGAAGAAGAAGCTTTCAGCTGACTTATATTCAATCTCCAGAATCGTAGGTCAGTATGAATTTTCTGATGATGCAGGAAAGAAGTGGGATGACTGGTACAACGCATATGAAGAGTTAGACCCAGACAGGCTGTGTAAAGACCCAGCATTTAATGGGTGGTATTCAAGGAAACCCATGTACCTACTCAAAGTCTCTCTTGCCTGTGCAGCATCTGAATCAGACAACAGGATTCTCGAGTGGAGACATATTGAAAGGGCGATGAATGAAATGCTTGCTGTTGAAAACAAGATGGGAATTGTATTCAAAGCTATTGGTAAGTCAACTGTAACAAGCGAAGTTGACACCGTTATGCAACTTGTTCGTACAAGGAAGTTTGTAACAGAAAAAGACCTGTTGTCTATGGTATGGAGAGACTTAGACAGTGACAAGTTTGACAACGTAATAACTACAGCAATCAGGACTGGTAAAGTTAAGCGACAGTTTCGAGGGCCGAACGGAGAGACAGGAGAAATCTGGTACGTTGATTCTGATTGGTTAGCAAGTCGAGGCAAACGGTTACCAGAAAGTACAAAAATTTTACCGCCTGAATCAAAGAAGAAAGGAGGTGATAAACATGGCAGTTAGAAACTGGAAGTGGAACGATATTACTGAGATGGCGGAGGGAAAAGTAAGGGGAGTCGGTGTTGTCGCTAAGCTTGATATGAGCGACATGATTGCAGGGGTAAAGAATAACTTCATCGAATTTCCTGAGCAAGAACGTGCTGAGCTAATGGAAATAGCCAGTACAGTGATACCGGAGAACCTTGAGCCCGTGGATACTGAAGACAAGCCCGAGGAGCTTGTTGATGAAGAAGCTTTGAAGGAAGAAGAACTTAAGAAGACAGACCCTGTCGAGTTGTAAAGAAAAGGGGAGGCTTTCACCTCCCCTACTTTCCCCTAAACAATCCTAATTCAGCGGCCTAATACCCACTGGTGGCGGTGCCGGTGCGATATAGAAAACACCAAACGTTTGTGCTTGAAACGTCACAGCGGGATTGTCCGACCAGTTAATCGAACTCTCCACGCTGTCCGCCCCCATCGTCTTGACCGTTGATACTCCAAGGTACCATCTACCTTCTGGTAATGTCAGTGTTGCCTGTGTTGTAGTCGCTGCCTTTGAAAAGGTTTCAGTCCCACCTGCTGCAGGTTTGTAGTACAGTTTGTAACTGATTGTTCCTGTTGCAGATGTAACTGCATCCCAGGCAACAGTAACATCACTGCCTTGTTTCCAGTTCTGTGCAAAGCAGGCAGTCAGTATCAGTGCCCACAGTACAAGACCAAGAATAACTCCATTGATAATCCCCTTTGCAGGACGTAATTCCTTTGGAACATTCCAGAGAATCATGGTTTCACCTCCGGAGTATTACCTGGTTTCCCGACTTTCCAGCCAATATACAGTCCTGCAGCAACTGTAATAGCTGAAAGAACATCAGCTGTTAATCCGAGGTCGACACCAAACTTTCCAGCAATATACTGTGCAATGACAGCTGCTGCTCCAACTCCTGCTGCAATGTTTGTTTGTAAGTCTTTACTCATGTTATCCTCCCAGTAAAAATACTTTGAACCATTTAGTCAAACTCACTCCATACTTCTCCCAGTAAAACTTACCTCCGAGATACTCGAGTCTAACTGTAAGTCCAATAAGTTTTCCCTCACTTTCAAGTGTAGGTTCTTTCTCAGCTACGCAGATAGTATCCAGTTCGTCAACAACTTCCTGAATAATCTGTGGTACTTCCTTTTCATAATCAGCACCGGCAATACCTTTAATCAAGCCAGATATATATGGCCAGTTGTCATAAATCTTCTTACCGCTGACTTTTCCGAGTGCAGCACTTTTCTCGTAGCTTTCACCAATGTTCTGTCCGATTTTAGTTGCAACATGACTGGTAGCGCAACTACTAAGAATAAAGCAGACCGCTATCAGTACTGCAAGCTTCAGGCAAGTTTTCATAGATTTTAATCCTCTCCAAATAAAAGTCTTGCATCAAGAGTTCAGGCGGTGTCCAAACCTTACCGTCATAAACAACCCTATCTCCTTGTAACTTGCCAAGCAAAGTGAGCTGGATATATTCACTGCAGATAAGCTCCCTGTCATCAACAAAGGGATGAACAACAGCCATCTTGAACAGCGTAGTACAGTCATATCCTCTTCCCATAAGGGCAAGCATCCGTTCGCCAATCTCACCTCGTTTACTGTCCCACTCATCTTTAAGTGGATACCACCACACAATGCCTGTGTAGTCTTTAAGGTGAGTACTAAGTGGAGAGGGAAGAATTCCTCTCGCAGTTGCTTCCGAGTGAAACCTCCGCCTCTCCAGTCCTTCGTATTCAGACATTCGAAGAATCTGAGATACATGACCAATCTCACCTTTGGTGAAACAGTCAATTGTGGCGTGCAGGATGTTACGTCCATCCCAGCCAATCACATCCCCAGTCTTCATCTTGTCTTTTACTGCGTTGTACAATTCAAGCGGCATATAAACCTCCAATTAGAGTTGATGTACAAACAGGTCAACGTCAAACGCAGTACCTGGACAGGTCTTGTTTGCAAATTTTCTGTGTCCATATACACAGAACTTTGGAACATTATATTCCTTGCACAGCCACCTAATCAGTTTAAGTCCTGCATTCCACTGACCTTTCGGAGGTGGAGCCTCATCAAAGTTTCCAACAAAGCAGACTCCAAGACTAACGCTATTCTGCCCAGTAGTATGTGCACCTGGAGTATCCGGAGTTCTCCCCACAAGGATTTCATAGCTACCTTCAGGACTTCCAGGGTCTGTAACATACTCAATACCGAAGTGGTATCCGATGTCTGACCATGCACAGTCATTCATATGATAGCGTCTAATTGCGTTCCAGCTGACAGTCCCACTGTCTTTCGTTGCAGAATGATGCAGTATAATCTTACTAATTTCCATTAGTTCCTCCATTACCAAGAACCTTTCCCGCCCAATCAGCCAAAGCAATAATCTTCTTTTTAAGAATAGAATTGTCAATGGCTCGCTTTGCTTGATGAACAAGCTCATTCGTGTTGAAGGGTTTAATGAAGTAAGCCCAGACATCTAAACTGATTGCCTCTACCGCTGTCTCAATAGAAGGCCAACCAGTTATTATGATGAACTCCACAACCCTGTCTTGCATACGAATCCTTTTGATAAGTTCCATTCCATCTGTATCAGGCAAGTTAATATCCACAATAACCAGGTCATATGAACCTTCTTCATACAACGCCAAGCCCTGTGCACCATAAGTACTGTAGTTAACAACAGCGTTGCAATTCTCCTGGCTACATGCAGTATTAACAGCCTCCACTATGACCCTGCATAGCTCTTCATTGTCTTCAATCAGTAGAACATTTAACTCCCTCATTGTACCTCCTCTTGTGATACAACAGGCTTCCTTATCAGCTGAACCTGAGGATGTAGCACATACAAGTAAAGGAGCCATACTGCAAGGCCTAATATGACAGCTGCAAGAATAGGAACTTTCAACCCGTCGACAAGTCGTTTCACTCGCTTTCCCCAATGCCATGTCTCCTCGAACTTCATTGCCTTCTCTACATCCTTTCTGCAGGTATCATGCTCTTCAAGCAATCTGCTAAGGTCACAACCTGATTTCTCCTGTAACCCTTCAAGATACTTAAGCCGAGTCTGTACCTCACGGAACGTAGTTAAGATATAAACCCTGTACGCCACTTCATTCGTCAGCACATGCTCCAGTTCTTTAATGCTTTCCTGTTCATCCATGTCTAACTCCTACGCAAGCGGAAACTTTCGTATGTACAGGAAAATCTTCCCTGTCTTCGCATTCCCAGCAGCGCTTATCGCAAGAGTTAAAACTGTGTCGAAACAACAACCAAGTGAGGCAGCCAATACTTGCTCTGTATTAGCTGTGTCTCTGTTTAGACCTGCACCATGCAAGACATCGTAACCATCTGAATCTGTGATTACAATATCATAGTTATCTGTAGGTGCTACATCACCAGGGTCTGTGATAAAGCGAATCAGTTCCCCAGTATACTTGTTTGTTGTAACAGCTGACACGGTTCCGGTTGCATCATCAGATAGCCATTCAAAAGTAATCTTATCAATTCCAACTTTCCACCGGTATTCCTTAACCGTACACGCCATGTTAGCCATAATACAAACTCCTTTAGATTAAATTTTTACTACGAACTCACCTCCCTTATTCTTCCTTGGTCGCCGGTATACCAAAGAAATACCTGAACTTACTGTCCCTGTAAATCTTAGGTATATCGTCTTCCTTGAGCCGAGCAGCTTTACCCACAGCAGCTCCGAATGGTGCTGAACCAAGCCACCGCTTAAAGAAACTTGAAAGCCAGAATTCATCTTCTTTAGCTTTTGTTTCCATCGCTGCGCTCAACACAGGATTCAAGTTAACTTTAAGTCCACCTTCATGCTTAACAAACGGCAAGTGAAGCATATGTCCTGTCATATCTGCATCAAACAGGGCTGCTCCACCTGTGATAACCGTACCAAGAATCATGACCTTCCTCATTAACTGGTAGGCATAAGGAATTCCGTTGATATCTTTCTCGCTCTCCAAAGCGTCTTTGATAAGATTCCACTTGAATTCCTTTTCACCTTCACCTACCATTTTTCTTATATCCTGTAACTGTTTATAGTATTCATCCCAGCCTTTCTTTATTCCCCTACCTGCACGCACAGCAAGCAAGGCTCGTTGTTCAGCAATCTTAAACGGTGTCCCTTGGAACATCATCATAGCCCTGATTTTAGGATTCCTTAGCCACGAAGGATTCTGATTTCCACTGAGAAAGTTTGTCTTCAGAATTGTATCATACAAGTTATAAATAGCTTGCTCAGCTGTCATACCCTGTTTCGCAGCCATCTCCATTGAGCCAACAAAACTCATAGCCCTGTCAAATCGTTCAGTATTGTTTATAATAGTTCCTGTGTAGTCAGACAATTGCCGCCCAATCTTCTCGACCCAACCTCTTGGAGGTTCGTACAATCCAAGGTCTTGAATGATTGCTGACATGTTTCCAGCATGAGTAAATGTTCTATACAATTCAGTTTCCATATCTCGAGTTACTTTCTTTCCGGTCATCTTCTCTAATACTGCTGCCCCAACTTCCTTTTTGTAAATATCAAATGCCTTTGGAAGGTTTGTAAGTCCCATCTTGACTCCAAAGTTACTCCAGTTTGCTTCCAGCTTCATAAGATGTTTGAATCCAGGTGCTGGGTTAAACCCAATCAGCCTTGCAGCTTCCAGTGCATATGCCTGTCTTGCTATGTTATTAGCCCAGGTTCTGTCCTCTGGAAGGAATCCTTGTGCGATTGACTTCATGAACTCAGCCGGAGCACGCCAGCCCATCTGCTCCAAGGCATGCATGTGTGCTGACCATCCATTCGGCTTACCCTTCTTCCAGAAATCCATCATCTCTATTCGCTTAAAGATATCTGGCAGATACTGCTGCATAACATAGTGAATATCCGGCATCATTTGCTTGGAGTTGTATTCCCTGTGAAACAATCTTGACAGAGGAAGTATGTTTTGTGACTCCAGTGAATATCCTTCCAAACTCTTTTGCAACCCCTTCCAGTCCATATCAGGGTGTGCTGCGTGGTGGATGTAAGGCTTCTCCATGATAGGTTTTCCACCAACATCTATTATATATTCAGCAATCTTGTTGTGTAGTTTCCTGAGATGTCCTACAGCTTCCTTCTCCCTGTCTGTCAAATGTTTCAAGACCCAAGGGTCATTAGCTGCCATACCCTCACCTTCAAGTGCCAATGCAATTCTTGTACTTGGGTACTTCTCTGCAAGCCCCTCAGCAATTGTTCTCCACTGCTTATCAAAAGCTTCCTTGTTAAACTTAAGCTCACTAATTGCTTGATTAGAGGCATCTTGCATCATCATCAGCTTCTCAATGTTTCCATCCATAGCCAGAGCTTCATCACCAGACAATTTACTTTTCTTCTTTATCAACCCCTCAATCATTTCATCAAGCTTACTTATGTTTCCTCTGTGAAAGCTAACTTTTGAAGCAATCATATTCATATCAAGCAACGGCTTCATAGCCTCAGATACTTCTTTCATGTGAGACTCTCCACCAGTCACCATCGACAAAACATCCTGAACAAGTGAGAATGCCTTGGCTGTATTCCCCTGAGAAATTGCGGTTCGACTTGCAATCTCAGGCATTGGATTAGTTGGAAGCCTTCTTCCATCCTTTGTTGTTGCGTTGTAAAGGAAATCCGCAACTACGTTAGGTGAAAGATATCGCTGAGCAAACATCTTCTTGCTGCTTCTGTACTTTGCAGAAACATTCATGATGTCTGGAATGATAGATATTGCATATCCCTTATCACCAAAATCAAAGGTTCCCTTCACATACTCAGGAACAAAGAGTTTCTTGTCAACGATTTCCTTAATCACTTCTTTAAAGGTTTTCTTTATTCCACTAACAATACTGTAGTTAGCATTTGTGATAACTCCGTTTGGTAATCCAGCTGCCTCTGCCTCACTTGGAGCAAATGCACTTAATGCACTCAGTGCTCCTGCCCCAGCTGTAATTGCAGCCATCATCTTACCCCAACTACCACCTCCGTGTTCATTCATCAAGGAGTTAAGCGCAGAATCATATTCATCCTGAGATATCTTACCCTGACTCATACGAGTGTACAGGTCAACGGACTCTCTGTTAAAGTCCCGCTTCTCTTTCTTTACCTTACCTTCCGCACCTGCCTTCGAGATATTCTCTGCACCAACAGCCTCAATAGTTTCTGCATCCTCAGCAACTTGTTTGACAACCTTCTTCGGAGTGGCAACTCTTTTCTTCTTAGTGCCAACACCAGCGGCAGTCGAAGCAGCAAAGTCACCCTTCTTTCCAATTCCAAGTTCCTCGAGGTTAAGCATAGCCTTAGCATACTGCTCGTCTGTAACAAAGTCAGACATTACAGACTTCATTCCCTCGGTAGGTTCATAGTAATTCTGCTTTATAACTTCCTGCACAACCTCTTTATCAGCCTCTACACTCTCAACAACCTTCTTATGTACCGCATCCAGACGTTCTTCATAGACCCTGTTGTAAGCTTTCATAGCTGACTCAGGAATCTTTCTTACAGTGTGTGTTCCTTCTGGAAGAGGCTTAGGAATATTACCCTCAAAGGTAAACATATTAGCTTCAGTTGCAGCACCACCCTCACCTCCGGTTACATTCTTAAAGTAACGATACCAGGTTTCTTCATCCGCTGTCTTCGCCGGTTCTCCTTCAGCAAAGAAATATTTTGGTTTACCAGAAAGTCCAATTTTTTGTCCTTCTGGGACAACACCACCAAGCAGCTTCTCCGTCTCAGCAACAGCATTCTTTGCCCTTGTTATTTCCTCAGGCTGAAGTGGATTAACAAGTCTTGCTTCCGTTGCTGTTCCTGCCTCCTCAGCAAACAACTTCTGCCCTTCCAGTTCAAGTTTACTTCTCTCAGCATTTGCCTCAATCATTCTTCTCTTTGAAAGAGTCTTGCCCATGCGAAGTGGAATCTTGTTTATAGCTTCGTCACTGTAACCAAGCATCCGAAGACCAGCGGCAACTTCAGGTGCATGAGTAACTGTTGCGTTGTTCCCGAAGTTGATAATATCATCCAGTTCCCATTTCGCTGTTCCTCTTTGTACCTCAAGTATTGCTTCGTCAGGACCCAATCCCCTGTTGACTGCATCCCTGAACAATCTATTCTTCAAGGCTTTCTCTTGCTTATCAGCAGAACTCTTCAGCAATTCATCAAAGAACTTATTCGTTTTAATTGCGTCAAGTGCACCAAGAAGCTTGTCTTCTGTAAGAACCTGACCAACAGCGTCCTCAACCTGAAGTCCTTCATTAATCTTCCCTTCAATCCTTGACATCTGTTCCATAGATATCTTAGCTTTTGAAGAACCAACTTTTGCTGCAGCAGACCCAGGTGTTCCACGCATACTGAAGTCGTCCTGAAATAACTCAGCTGACTTCTTCATATATCCTTCTTTGTCAAACAAGTCAACTACATTCTTAAGTGAAGGGTCTTGCATCATCTTGTTTACTGCATCATTTGCAGCATATCGTGCCTCGCCCCACTTGTCAATTCTCTTAGCTATACCCTTAGATAGTTTACTCATTCCGGCACCACCAGCTATAAGACCAAGAACTTGTTTTGGTAACTCTGGAACATCTTCCATTCCAGGAGCCTTAGTTACAGCCTGATGAATTCCTTCAAATGCCCAGAACTCTGGAATAGAAGCCAGTGCTGTAAGTCCTACTCTAAGCAATGGGTTTGGTATTGCCTTGAATCCTGTAGGCAAGAACTTAGCTGCAACCCTTGCAACCTTGCCAATAGTTCCTGCACTAGTACCAAGCTTTTCAGCCCCGACTCCGATGGCAGTAAGTATTCCACCCAATGCAGCAGCAGATTGCGGACTGGAGAACTCGTCAAGTGTAAAGTGTGTCCTGTTATACTCATCTTTCTTTTGCTTGTACTCATCATACCCAGGCATATTAGCATACTTCTTACCAATCACCGAACCAGTAAAAAGACTTGTTCCCGTTCCTGGTAAACCAAGAAATCCCTTTTCCTTATTTTCAAGGTATGTATAGGTTGCCTTCTTTCTCTCCTCTACATTCCTATCATAGATTTCCTTTATAACCTCAAGAGGATGCTTGTCAGGATTAGCTGCAATTCCGATAGTTGATTCTGCCATTATCTTAGAACCCATTCCCCTACGTGGGTCATCACTGGGCATAGCAGCCTCAACCTTTGCAAGCGTTGGACTCATAGCAAGCTTTTCTTTACTCTTGTCCGGAACATAGTCTTTCATCAAGTGCGAAACAATTGTCTCGACTTTGTTTGGGTCAGAAGAGAACATCATTCTCTCCCGCTCAAGTCTTCTGTCTTCTGAATCAGAGAAACTTATGTGCGGAAGGTTTGGCTCAAATGTGTCTGATGTAAACCTGAAAGTCGCAGCCATTTTACCCTCCTATAAGTTTGCGCCAATTCTGTAGAGGAAGTCAAGATTCTTTACTCCAGGTGTTTTGAGTGCTAACTGTGCCAGTGGTTTTGCTACCATCTTACCACCAACACCACCACCTATGCCAGACATCGCAATGCTTGTGAGGTTAGTATCTTCTCCCATAAGCTTCTGTCTCAGATACTCTCCACCGGCTCCACCTATTGCACCACCAGCATAAGGCCCAAGTGGACCAGTAACTGGAGAGGTGAAAGCACCAGCTGCCGTACCTAAACCTGTACCAAACATTGGCAGGAGGTAGGACGCTGTTCTAAGAAGAGAACCTTTCTTTCCCTCTGGTGTCGTACCTGTAGTTGCTTCTCCACCAGCAGCCTTAACTTCCGGAGCCTCAATACCAAACAACTCATTCAGGTAAGAAGGCCCATTACCTTCTTTAAGTCCCTTGTAACCCTTCATCGCTTCAGTCAATGCAGAAAGAATGTTGGTCTTGTAACCTGCCGCACCAAGGTTAGCAAAGTCAAGTTTCTTCTGCAAGAACTCTGGCTCGAAACCAAGCTGAAGTTTTCCAAGCTTAGTATTAATGTCGCCAGTTTCAATTTCCTGTTCTCCAAGTTTCTTCTTCAGTGGAAGCATTTCATTTATTGCTGAAGCTTGTGCTCCAAGCAAAGGCTTGTGTGCTTCGATGTTAGCCATACCAACATCAGCATTTATCTGTGCTACCCTTGCAGCGTTGTCTCCACGCATTCTTTCTACCATAGAACTCAGTTCCATGTCGCGGTCGTGTGCCTGAGCCGAAATAGCTCTTCCATGTGCAAACTGACTTTCTCGCCAGTTCTGATAATCTCTGTCAGTAAATGGGTTATTCGCAAGTGCCATCTTACCCTCCTTATTTGGTTTCGTCGTAAGTGTGTACGTGGCTTTCTGAAAGAGCCCTTATTGTCTTGGTCATATCGTAGCTTCTGCCCTCATTAAATCCAGCCTGTTCACTTGAATTAGCTGAGTAACTCGAGGTAACACTGGCATTAACTGCAGCCAATGCAGACGCAGCAAGTTGAGCACTGACCTGAGCAATTGTCTTAAACATCTCAACCTGCATACCATAAGCAAATTTTGCAATCTCTACTTCAACATCAGTAATCTTCATGGCGACTTCCGCTTTACCCAGTTGCAACTTTATTCTTGCCTCCACTTCCCTTGACTTTGCATCTACTACTGCAGCCTCTGCCTGAGCCTCCGCCTTGTAGCCATCCATCAAAGCGACAATTATCTTTCCAAGTGCATCAACTCGAGCAGCTTCGGCAGTAACATCTGCCTTGTATCCATCCATCTGAGCAACGAACACATCGACAACAGCTTTATTCTGCTGAGCAATGACATCGACTATGTTTCTTTGATACTCAGTACAAGTCTTAAATGCTAATTCATAAATAAACTTTTCATTTTCCAGTGCAAGTTCCGCTTGTTTAATAGCAATATCATTGTTTATATCTGTTTCACTTCTTAGAATTTCTGACTGAATCATTGCAAGTCGACCGGCTAAAGCACCTGGTGGAAGTTCCCAGCCTCTTGCTGCAAAGTAATTCATAGCTTCTTCATATGCAGCTAAATTCTTTGCGTCATTCCTGCTTCGCATTCTATCCCAGATTGCAGCCTCAACAGCCGCTCCGAGACCTGTACCACCTGCAGCAAGCTTCGCACGAATCGCTGCAATTGTTTCATTATTGAGTGCATTAAAGTCACTGAGAGGAAACTCAAAGATTGGGTATTCTCTTAGTTCACCCATTGTTGGCTTGGTCGTTGGGAAGTTAAACTCAACATCTGGCAAGTCCGGCTTTGTTACATCAATAGAGAAGTCAACAACAATATCCTCCCATGTAACAGTTGGGACTGTAATTGCTGGAAGACCCAGTTCAACAATGTCCCTTATTGCAGCTAAAGCAGCATCGAAAGCTGTATCTGCTTTATCATCAGCATCAGTCCACTTTGTACCAATAAAATCTCTTGCTGCTTGAGCTTGTGTTGCAATACGTTCTGGAATTGTTTCAGTAATTGTTGCCATTAGTTATCGTCCTCCTCTATTATAAATTGAGAA
>Ga0208040_1002423_pt1 | contig 16382 bp, 17 predicted proteins | sample AD_UKC083_MetaG_FD_184431 | JGI IMG/M metagenome (GOLD analysis project Ga0208040, IMG submission 184431) | Active sludge microbial communities of municipal wastewater-treating anaerobic digesters from USA - AD_UKC083_MetaG (SPAdes) (version 2) | ecosystem: Engineered > Bioreactor > Anaerobic >...
CATCATAACCATCAACAATGAGTGATTGTAATGAGCGTTTAGCTCCAATATTACGATTGTACCATTCATAGGGGCTTAAATAGCTGTCATTATTAAAAACACGGATGGCAATGGCATCAGAACTAACCATAGGACTAACACTGGCTGGCGGAGGTTCAACAGGAGGTTTATTATGACTTTCCTCAACCCCAGTTGATTCCGAGTCAGTAAAACTATCTGGAGTTATTTGGCTACTATTCCCAGTATTAGTGTTAGTGAAAGTGTTAGTGAAAGTATTAGTGAAAGCAGCCTGAGTATTAAAGGGATGGCTCATTAATCCCCACAATACCAAAAACATCAGCCAAACAAATAGCTTGCGATACTTTACTATATTGAGGCGGTGCTTCATAACCAATTTAGCTTATTAAGATATTATAGCAAAAGAAATAGGTAAAGTCTAACATTTATTATATTATTAGTTTTTATTAAATTTTGTTATAATATTTTAGAGGCTTTTATTTGTTAACTATGACATTATAAATATGTGGCGAACAGTAAAATGGTTTATTAGTGTGATAATGTTAGTGTGTATCCTAGTTATAATTTTAGCGTGTGCCCTGGTTATTATTAGATATTTATTGCAATCCACTAATAGAAATCAGGCAGTGACTATAAAGCCAACATCGTCTATTATTTATTTTGCTTATGGTTCTAATTTAAGCAGCGATAATATGTACAGTCGATGTGGATCTGATATTGAGGCGCTTGGTCCGGCTAAATTGTTGGACTATGATTTGACTTTTGATAAGCGAGGTTATGCCAATATAATTCCTTATTCTGGTAAATATGTCTGGGGATTGGTATGGAGAATAGACGAAGATTGCCTTAAAGCGCTAGACATATATGAAGGTTATCCAACGCTATATGGACGGCAGACTGTTGCGGTGGAATTAGGACAAGACAATGTTGCTGCTTTAGTTTATATAGAGCCATCTGATCAGTCGGGAGGACAGCCAAATCGTACTTATTTAGAGGGGAAGGTGATACCTGGAGCCAAAGAGCATAATTTACCGCTAGAGTGGGTTAATCAATTGGAGAGTTATTATAAATAGGCGCTTTGGATATATTGTTGGAGCATTCTTTCTGAATTAAAAAATGAGGCATTAATGGCAATAGTATAACGCATGGTTTCTCGCCAATTATCAGGAGAGTGATAATAGCGAGGCAATATTCTAGTTTCTAGTTTATTATAGAGATTGTCAGCGTCTTGTTTATTAAGCTGCTTAGGATCTAGGGTATTGCGACGTCCTCCAATAGCCCAGCCAGTTTTACGATTAACAAATCCTTCTATCCACCAGCCGTCGAGAGTACTAAAATGTGGTACGCCATTATGAGCCGCCTTCATCCCGCTAGTGCCAGAGGCTTCATTAGGGGGGAGGGGGGTGTTAAGCCAGACATCTACCCCAGCAGTCATTAGCTTGGCAATATTCATATCATAATTTTCTAAAAAGACAATTTTAATTTCTTTTTTATATTGTTCTTTAATTTTTATAATATCTTTTATAAGTTCTTTGCCATTGTCATCGTCTGGATGAGCTTTGCCGGCATAGACTATTTGGATAGGACCGGCAGTACGATGGATTCTCAATAATTCATTCATATCATAAAATAGTAAAGTAGATCGTTTATAGCCAGTAAACCGGCGAGCAAATCCTAGAGTAAAAACATCTAACTCAAGTTTAATACCCTGTTTTTTATAGATGTAATTAAGAAGTCGGGCCTTAGCTTGCTGGTGGGCTTCCCATATTTCTGAAGTAGGAATACTAAAGACATTGCGCAAGGATAGACTGCACTCTCGCCAGGTGGGGATGTATTTATTAAACAATTTTTGGAATTCTGGCGCAGTCCAGGTTGCTGAATGCACTCCGTTAGTGATGGAATAAATACAATAGCCAGGAAATAATTTTTTAGATATTTCTTGGTGGCTGCGAGCCACCCCATTCACATAAGAGCTAAAATAGAGAGCTAGCTGGGTCATATTGAGTTCGTCATTTTTAAATAATTGGGGAATATGGGGCAAATCACATTGTAAAGTTTTAGCTAAATTAAGAGGAAAGACATCGTGGCCAGCCTTGGTAGGAGTGTGGGTAGTGAAGACACATTTACGGCGCACTTCTTTAATTTTAGCATTTTTGCTTTTTGCTAATGATTGCTGAAATAGTTCTATTGTCGCTAGCGCAGTATGACCTTCATTGAGATGATATTTTTGGATATTATGATATCCCAGCTCGGATAATATTTTTATACCGCCTCGGCCTAAAATAATCTCTTGCATTAGACGATATGTCGGTTCAATGCCATAAAGCCGACTATTCAGACAACGATATTTTGTTTTGTTGCCGGCGATGTTGGTGTCTAAAAAGTATATCGGGATATAATAATTACTATATCCCTTGATTAGATATTCCCAGGCGCGGATTTTTACCATGTCCTCACCAATTTTTACCTGGGTGACTGCTCTTGTTTTTTTAAGATAGCGATAATTAAATTTATCCGGCAGTTCTATTTGTTCACCCTCACGATTAATTTTTTGTTTAAAATAGCCATAGCGGTTTAAGAGAGTAATACCGACCATGGGTATTTTTAAATCAGCAGCTGACTTGAGAGTGTCGCCAGCTAAAACGCCCAATCCACCAGCATAGCTTTTAATTTGGTTGTTGATGGCTATTTCCATGCTGAAATAGGCGATTTTGGTAGAGTCTTTGTCAATAGAAATCATATATTTTATTTAAAATTTGTTTTCCCATCATAGCACATTTTACAACTCATTTAAAATTGTTTATGATATAACTATAATAAATTAAATTTATTTTAAAATTATTTTATGTCCTCTAATAAACGTAAGACAGCTTTAATTACTGGAGCTGGTCAAGGCATTGGACGCGGTATCGCCGTTAGATTAGCTCGTGATGGTTATAATATTGCCATTGCCGATATTAATTTAAATAATTTAGCCGAAGCAGCCCAGGAAATTAGTGCTTTAGGTGTTAGAGTCTTAAAAATTGAGGCTGATGTTTCTAGCGCCCACGATGTTCAACACATGATTCAAGCCACAGTAGATGAGTTTGAATCTCTTGATGTTTTAGTTAATAATGCCGGCATTTATCCTTTTACTCCATTTATGGACATAACTGAAGAACAATGGGATAAAGTGATAGCTGTAAATTTAAAAAGTGTATTTTTATGTTCCCAGGCAGCAGCACGAATTATGCCAGATGGCAGTCGCATTATTATGACCTCGTCTGTTGCTTCAATGCTTGGTTTTTCGGGGCTAGTTCATTATTGTGCCTCTAAGGGCGGTATCAATGGTTTGGTTAGGGCTTTAGCCCTAGAGCTAGCCCCACGTCAGATTACCGTTAACGCCGTTGCTCCGGGAAGTATTATAACTCCAGGTACTAGCAACATCGACGAAGGATCTCAAAAGGCTACTATGGCTAAGATACCCTTGGGACGGTTAGGCAAGCCACAAGATATTGCGGCGGCTGTTGCTTTTCTAGCCTCTGAAGGAGCGGGTTATATCACTGGTCAAGTTTTGGTAGTAGATGGTGGCTGGACCATACAAAGTTAGCGCCACCTTGTTTTTCTTAGATGTTGGTGTATTATACACATAGATTGTGATGTAATAATAAAGATTACTATGAATTATGATCGTATTTGGCAAAAGATAATTACTCCTGGCGAGAAGATTGAATATCAATTTTCTATTGGCAATCGTTACCTTTTTCTTTGTTGGTTATTATGGTTGCTGATTAGTATTGGATCAATTGTTGTTTATCAGTCGCCGCTGGTGCCGTCTTTATTATTTTTGGGAGCTACCTTCTTTTATGGTTTTTATTTTAAAATAGCCAATGCCTATGCCTTTACAGACCATCGGGTGTTAGCACATCGCGGCTGGCTATCTACTAATTTGGTAAGTATTGATTATAGTAAGATTACCAATGTTACTGTGGAGGAGCCATTTTTTACTAAAATTTTTACCGGCACAGGTTCTCTAACTATTTCCACGGCTGGTTCTATTGATGGCGGGGTCCAGTTGAAGCACGTGGCAAAGCCTTATCAATTAAAAAAAATTTTAGACAACTTAATGACAAAATATCAAACTGGTAGTGCTGGTGAATAAACAATTATTGTAATTTATGAAATTTATTGACATCAAAAGTTTATATCGTGAGACTAATAAGTATTTAGATCAAATTATTAGTGTGGCCGGCTGGGTCAGAACTGTGCGCCTGTCTAAAGATTTTGGTTTTATTGAGCTTAATGATGGAACATTTTTAAAAAATCTACAAATTGTTTTTGACAGACAGTTAAATAATTTTTCAGAGATAGAGAAGTTAAGTCTAGGATCAGCCATTAGGGTGGAGGGGCAATTAGTTAAATCGCCAGCTCCGCTTCAACCCTTTGAGCTTAGGGCTAACAATATAAAGATTCTTGGACCATCAGATAATAGCTATCCGCTTCAAAAGAAAAAGCATAGTTTGGAATTTTTAAGAGATATAGCTCATTTAAGAGTAAGAAGCACGACATTTTCTTCGGTTTTTCGAGTACGTTCAGTGTTAAGTTTAGCTATTCATCAATTTTTTCAAGAACGCGGTTTTAGTTATGTTCATACTCCTATTATTTCTAGTAGCGACTGTGAAGGAGCAGGTGAGATGTTTACGATAACTACTATGGATTTAGCGCAGCCTATTGTAAAAACACCCACCGGACAGGTTGATTATAGCCGTGATTTTTTTGGTCAAAAAGTAGGTTTGACAGTTAGCGGTCAGTTGGAGGCTGAGGCCCTTATTTTTGGCCTTAATCGGGTTTATACTTTTGGTCCAACCTTTCGAGCTGAAAATTCTAATACTACGCGGCATGCTTGTGAATTTTGGATGATAGAGCCAGAGATGGCTTTTGCTGATTTAGTAGATATTATGGATTTAGCCGAAGAGATGGTTAGATATTTAATAAGTTATATATTAGAGATTTTACCAGAAGAGATAGACTTTTTTAATCATTCTACTGATAATACTTTGTTGGAGCGTTTGCAGAAGACCGTTAAGGCTGATTTTATTAGATTATCATATAGCGAGGCCATTGATTTGTTATTAAAGAGTAAACAACATTTTCAATATCCAGTAAGCTGGGGGGTAGACCTGCAAACTGAGCATGAGCGTTATATTACTGAAAAGATTTTTGGTCAGCCAGTTTTTTTGACGGATTACCCCAAAGACATTAAGGCTTTTTATATGCGCCAGAATGATGATGGCCAGACAGTAGCGGCAGTTGATTTATTGGTGCCAGGCATTGGAGAAATTATTGGCGGAAGTCAGAGAGAAGAACGCTGGACGTTATTAGAAAAACGACTTGATGATTTAAAGATAAATAAAAAAGATTACGAGTGGTATTTAGATCTAAGAAGGTTTGGCTCTATTCAGCATGCTGGTTTTGGCTTAGGCTTTGAGAGATTTATAATGTATCTGACGGGGATAGCTAATATTCGTGATGTTATTCCTTTCCCACGCACCCCCAAGAACGCTAAATTCTAAGTATGAAAAAAACAATTTTTTATTTCATCCTTTGTCTGATTATAGTAAGTGGTTTAATAATTTTATTTGTTAAACTTAATGTTTTATTTAAATCCCAGGAAACCAATTTTACTGTTGAGCCCAATACACCCGTCGATGTGTCGGACCTTATTATAGTAGATAGGCCACAAGCAGGAGAGATTATAGAAAACCCAGTAACTATTAGTGGTCGAGCTCGTGGTTCTTGGTTTTTTGAGGGCTCTTTCCCCATAAAAATTGTTGACGTTAGTGGTGAGTTATTGGGAGAAGGTATCGCCGAAGCTCAATCTAGTTGGATGACCAATGATTTTGTAGTTTTTAGGGCAGCTATTAGTTTCAAGTCACCAGCCACTAGTTCTGGATTTATTATTTTACACAATGACAATCCTTCTGGCCTGCCAGATAAAGATAAAGAATTAAAAATTCCTATCGTATTTTCTAGTACCTCGTCAGAAAGCACAGTGCGCACTGTTAAGTTTTTCTATTACGATAGCCGATTAGATCAAGATGATGCCGGCAATATTTTATGCAGTCAGCGTGGATTGGTTGTTTGGGACCATGATATACCTTTTACCGCCACTCCGATTAAAGACACAATTGAGAGTTTTTTAAATATCCCCTTACCAGAGGAAGCCGCTGCTGCTGGTCTTTCTAGTGAGTTTCCTTTATCTGGTGTTTCTTTAGAAAGTCTTAATTTAGATAAAGATAGTGGTTTATTAACTATTAGATTATCTGATAAATATAACCAGACAGGGGGTGGGGCTTGCCGAGTAGGTATTCTTAAATTTCAACTTGAAGCAGTAGCTAAACAATTTCCCGAGGTTAAAGAAGTGAAATTTGAACCGGAGACCTTATTTCAGCCGTAAAATATTATGTGGTATTTAGTTAGAAAATTATCTAAATATTTATTATTTTTTAACTCCCTATTAATTGCTGGGGCTATAGCTTTGCCAGCGGCAGCTGAAATGAACATTACGGATATTACTATTAGTAAGCCGCACAACGGAATAGCCACTATTACTTGGAATACTAGCGAACCAACCAAAAGTGATGTTTATTTTGGCACTAGTAGCGAAAATTTAATTTATCATGTAGGCAATATTGAGTTTAAAGTGCATCATGAGGCTGACCTCACTGGGCTTCGGAAGAAAACTGATTATTACTATAAAATTATAGCTACCAATAGTAGCGGCCAGAGAGTTGAGTCTTTTGTTCAATATTTTAATACGGACAAGATGAAAGACTCAGTAGCTCCAGAGGTTAGTGGACTGCGGGTGCTTCAGACCATAGATACCGCAGCGGCCATTCATTTTTTTACCAATGAACCGAGCCGTGTTAATATTTTTTATGGTTTTACTCCCAATAAATTAGATAAACGTCGCTCAGATAACAGTTTACGTTATGAGCATCTTATAATTATTGATGGCTTGAAGTCTGGTAGTAAGTATTATTTTAGTATTTTAGTCAAAGATGAGGATGATAATACCACTGAAAGAAGCGGGGAATTTACTACCGACGCTTATCATAATTATGGCCAAATAAACATTAGTAATTTAGTGCCGCAGAACGCTAACCAAGCTATAATTTTGCCGGAGGCGGCGGTGATTAGTTGGGACAGTAATGTTTTAGCTACCTCAGAGATAGTCTATGGCACCGATCCGGATCATTTAAATAAACGTTTACCGGCGTCTAAGGACCATCAGCTTAGTCATCGGGTTGAATTAACCAATCTAAATCCTAATACGGTTTATTATTTTAAAGTTAAAATGTCTAGCAACCTTAATCATAAAAGCTTTGAGAGCCAAGTCTATAGCTTCAAAACAGCGCCCCTTACTTTGGAATATTTACGTCAATATTTCAAGAGTGGCGATATTTTAAAATACGGTAATGATTATTATTATTTATATAATCAGCAAAAAATAAAATTAAATAATAATAGTTTAACCAGTCGGGGTTATAATAAGTCAGCCGCTAAACCCATAGCTGATAAATATTTTACATTTTATAAAGAGGGCCCGGCTTACTGGGGAGCGTACCATGATGGGCAGGTAGTGAAGTTCCCCAAAAAGGTGACGGTGTATGTTATTGATGGTCAATATAAACGTCCATTAGCCAATGAGTTTGTATTGAAGTTTTTAAATTATAAGACTAGCGATATTATTATTGATAAAGATGGTAATTTAAATAATTATAAGAATGGAGCAGTGGTTGAGCACTCCAATTACTTGACTGGCAAGTGCCCTCTGAAGAATTATAGTTTGGCCAAATCACCTAATGGTACTACTGTTTATTTAATAGCCAACGGTCGCAAGATGCCATTTGTTAATCAAAAAGTATTTTTGCAATATGGTTTTAAGTTCTCTAATGTTAAGGTAGTAGAGTGGGGTATTCTGGGACGCATTCCTGATGGACAGCCCATTATTTAGATTAGATAAAAATCTAAATAAAAAATGCCGAATAAATTTCGGTATTTTTATTTTACCAAGAAGGGACACCCCTAGTGGTCAAACTATTGCCGGGCTGCGTTGGTTTTTAACCCAATCAGCGAGGGGGTGCCCCTTGCTGGCCTGATTGGGTTTATTAACCATTTGCCGATTAAAATCGGCGGCAATAGTTTGACATTGTCATTTTATTATTTTCTTATATTCTTGTCAATTATATAGCCATTTGGAAATTAAAGAAAAATTTTGTATAATATAAATATTCCATATAATTTAAATCATTATGGCTCAACACAAACATCAAAGTGGATTTACCCTAATAGAGTTATTGGTGGTAATTTTTATTATTGCCATTGTTTCTACTCTTTCTTATGTGGCTTTAGAGGAAGCTAGGGTGAAGGGGCGAGATACTAGGCGACTTGCTGATATCTATATGATCCGTCAGGCACTGGAGTTATACAGAGATCGTGAGGGTAGTTATCCCCTTACTTTGCCAGAGCCCCGGCAATCACTTTTAGGTCCATCCGGCAGACTTTATTTGTCGCCTGTGCCAAGTGACCCCAAAACTAGACAGCCCTATCTATATAATTTATTAGAAAATGGTAGTTATCGGTTAATATTTAATTTAGAAAGAGATAATCAAGATTATCCAGCGGGAGAGAATATTTTAATTTCGCCCGGCGGCAATGAATAATACGGGCATGCTGCAGATTATCATTGTTACTATTGGCCGTTGTAAAAATTCCGCTTGTGAGGAATTGGCAGCTAGTTATTACTGCCGATTAAATAAATTAGCTAAAATTAAAACAGTGGAACTGGCGGGTGGGCGATTTACTAGCGGTCAAGCCTCGGTGGCTCGTTATAATGATAGTGTTAAGATGGCTAAATTTCTAGACCATTATCCGGGGGCCCATGTCTATTTGTTAACTGAATTTGGTCAGGAGTTTAATTCTATGGAGTGGGCTGACATGTTGCGCCAATGGGATCAGAATGGTCAGTTGGTTATTTTAGTAATTGGCGGTGCTCCTGGATTAGACAATAATATATTAAAAATTAAAGATACTTTGTCTTTATCTCCATTAACTTGGCCGCATGAACTAGCGCGGGTATTATTATTGGAGCAGTTATATCGCGGTCTAACTATTAATGCTCATAAAGATTATCATTATTAGTTTATGGAACAAGGTCAATATATTATTCATTATAGTCACAATGATCGCCAAAAAATTCCCGAGCTAGAGTGTGTTAAACGGTGGCTGCCAATATATAATGAAGTTAATAAGGCCAATTATAATTGCTTGCGGCCTAATTATTTCCAAAATGAGGTGGACGTTTATGTTTATCGGGAAGGGGAGACCGGGAGGCCGTTACGCCTGCAATTAACCAAGGCTAATTTTCAATCTCTAACTAGAACCATTAAGCGTAAAGCTCAGTTATATACTCCAGAGCAGAAAGCTGATTTATTATTGCTTTTAGATTTTCATGATGATAAAGCTCAAGATGCAATTATGGCTTGGCAAAAGAAACATCTAGGTTTGTTAGTAAATAGCGGCTTTAGTGAGATTTGGTTAGTGGGTTATAATGGTTTAATAGTCAATTTATGGCCCGGACTAACTTAAAAGCGAAAATTATTAATAATTAAAACAAATTTATAGCCCAATATCTCTGCGGCCTGTTGACACTGAGTCATACGGTCGATAAAAATTTGAAAATAATTAATAGGCTCAACTTCTGTGGTATCAATAGTGAGTTTTAAAATTATTTCTTTAGTCCTTTTATCTATTAATAAATCGTTATCGGTGACGGCGTAATTAACGCGGTCGTGGATATCCTCTTTAATTTTAGTGAGATCTTTCTGTCTTACCCGGCTTCGATGGACATCAGATTTATCGGCCAAGACTAAGACGGCCGCAATTTTATTATCTGTTTGTAAATGGTTGCTGTCATGGTTAACAATGGCCTGCATAATAGTCACTAAATCAGCGGTTTGTTTTATTCGGGGTTGCATTATCTGGAAAAAAATTAGAGCTGACCAATAATGATGCATTTCGCGTCCCATAAAATTGCCTAAATCGTGGCAATAGCCAGCAATAGCAGCCAATTCTTGTTCTTTGGGGGTTAGTCCTAGTTGTCTGGCTAATTTTTTAGATCTATCGGCAACAATGGTTAAGTGTCTAAAACCATGGTCAGTAAAGCCCAGACGTTCTAAGTATTTCTCAGTAGCTTTAATAAAGCTATTAATTTGTTGGTCATTTTTTACTAGCTGGTAAGTTAAATCCATAAATTTATTGTAAAAATATTTTAATAATTAACATAATAGCTAGGCCAATACATAAACCCAGGAGCTGCTGAAGAGATTTTGCTTCGGTAGTTTCTTTTTGCATCTCTGGCAGTAAGTCGGCGGTGGCGATATAGATAAAGCTGCCCGCGGTAAAGGCTAACAGATTGTTGATTGGCCAATTAGCTCGAAATATTATCACTAATAACGCCCCAAGAAAAGCAGATAGAGATGATAGAAAATTTAATTTGCTGGCTTTTATTCGGGAATAGCCAGCATGTAGCAAAATGCCAAAATCGCCTATTTCTTGGGGAATTTCATGTATAAAAATAGCTATAGCAGTGCTGATTCCCATGGTGGAGCTAACTAAAAAGGCATTAGCTAATACTAAACCATCAAGAAAATTATGGGAAAAATCGCCGACGAGATTCATGATTCCTAGGGGATGGGGATGTTCTTGGGATGTAGGAATATGACAATGCCGCCAGTGAATTATTTTTTCTAAGATAAAAAAAACCACTAAACCAGCAATAAGGTAAAGCCAGATAGTCAGGCCATTTTGGTTCTCAGTGGCCTCTGGCAGGAGATGGAGGAAACTGTCGCCTAGCAGTGAACCAGCGGCAATGCTAATGAGCCAGGCATTGATATTGTTCAGCTTGATGGCGGACCAGTTTAAAGTGAGAACGCCAATTAATGAAACGGCTGAAATGATAGCCAAAGATAGAAATAAAAATATATAAATCATAGAATTCATCTTTTAATTATAAAGAAAAACTATTTAACTAACAAGCAGCTGTGAGTACCATTTTTTCAAATTTTTGTAATATTGGCTTGTTTTTGTCGGGTTTACAAAATATAAAAAAGGATATATTCTCTAAATAGAACCTTATAAAACAAGTAAATAAAATTAAGTAAGGAGGCAAAATGTGAGCCGTAGCAATAAGATGACTTTACACCACTTAATTCCCCGTAGTCGTGGCGGGGATTCATCTAAAAAAAATTTGAAGAAGGTGCCAGGGGTGATTCATGATGCCTGGCATACCCTATTTTTGAATTGGTTGCCGGAAGAAATTTTTTCTCAGATACTGGTTATGCCAGAAGTGTTATATAATACTTCCCATAAGCAGTTAGCCTGGGAAAGAGTTTTTCACTATTCTTGTGAAGATGTCCGGTGGTTGAGGTCGGCTCGGCTTGACGTAGCGGGTCAAATACTTACGGGCTGGGTGCCAGTAGGTTATAAAATTTCTTGGGAACAAGTTAACCAAGGAGTTTGGGATATCTGTTGTACTCAATGCCTAATGAGCCGTTGCCCACTAAATCACCACCGACGGCAACCTTTTGAAGGTGGATCGGTCTTGTATTATTGCTATTGGCCGATTCCTAAAGATTTATTGTATTTTATAACTTTTCCCCGATGTTAAAATCGGGGTTTTTTTATTACTTTTAATAATATTGCCAAATTACAAATTATAATATAATATACAATATTATTCTCATTTGCTATAAATTATTGTAGCAGATAATTTATTATTGCTTTATTTTATGCAAAAACACAAAAAGACTTGGTTAATTATTATTGGAATAGTACTGGTGGTAGGCTTAATTTTAGGTTGGGCTGCTTGGCGAGGGAGCAAACAAAATAAGCCGCAATATACCACAGTGCAGGCCGAGGCTGGCCCATTAAGGCAAACAGTAAGTGTCGTGGGAACGGTTAAGCCTCTTAAAGAGTTAGCTCTTAATTTTTTAACATCAGGACGGGTGAGCAATGTAGCCGTGAGGGTTGGCGACAGTGTTAAGTCTGGCCAGCTATTGGGTGAGTTAGATTATAGTGCTCTACTTCTTAGAAAAAATGAAGCTGAGGCCGGTTTACAAATTGCCCAAGCCAATAAATAAATTATTATCAGGGGCAAGCCAGCAGACTATTGCTGTAAGCCAAGCCAGTGTGGAGCAGGCAGTGGCTAATCAAAAAATGGCTCAAGCGGAGTTAGATAAGCTTAATAAGACGGTAGCCGAAAATATCAAACAAGCAGAAAAAACCCTTAATGATCTTACTGATCCAAGTCCCGAGACAGCTACAGTTCAAGAGCAGGCAGTGGCTACGGCTCAAACCAATTTAACTAACATAGATAAGACTACCCAAGAGAATCTTACCAATGCCTATAACTCTGGTCTGATTGTTTTTAGCGATAAAATTCTTGCGGCTAAGGTGGCCCTAGATCACATTAATACTATTCTTACTGATGATGACGCTAAATATGTTTTAAGTGTTAAAGATAGTGTTTATCTCCAGCGGACTAAAGATACTCGCATTTTAGCTTTAGAAAGTTATACTGCTGCTAGTCAAGCCGTGACAGCAGCGCGAGATGGATCAAGTGATAGCGCCTTTACCACTGCCTCTGATAAAACTAAACAATTTTTAAATCAGACAGCTCAAGCCCTGTCTTATGCTTACTCAATGTTGGAGGCCACCATTACTAGCAATAATTTTTCTCAGGCCAAATTAGATAATTACAAAAGTATTATTAGCGGGCAGATTAATCAAATTAATGCCGCCATTACTGCTGCTGAATCCGCTACTCAAAGTTATAAGAATGCTAAATTAAATAGGGAGACTAGCTTAGCAGCGGCTCAAGATAATCTAAATCAAGCCAAGGTTAATCTAGATAATGCCCGTCAGGCAGCGCAAAATAATTTAAATACTGTGCGTTTAACCGGAGAGCGACAAATTGCTAACGCCCAATCGCAATTAGATGCAGCTACTAAGGCAGTAGAAGTAGCCAAAGCCCAATTAGAAAATGTTAAGGCTCCAGCCAGAGCTGCCGATATAACTTTAGCTCAAGGACAAATTAATCAGGCTTTAGCTAATTTAGCTAGTGTGCAAAAGCAGATTGATGATAGCCGCCTAGTTGCTCCGCTTGATGGAGTAGTTACTCAGGTGAATTATGAGGTGGGTGAGCAGTTTTCTGCCGCCGGAAAGCCTTTTGTTACTATTTTGGTTAACAATAATTTTTATATTGAGGCAGATATTACTGAGGCCGATATTACTAAAATTAAAATTGGCAATCCAGTTGAAATTACTTTAGATGCTTTTGGGCCCGATGTTATATTCCATGGTCAGGTATATTTTATTGACCCGGCTCAGACAGTTATTCAGGATGTGGTATATTATAAAGTGAAGATTAGTTTTAGTGATTCGCAGGAAATTACTAGGTTGACCACCGAATATCATACTGATATTAAAGCGGGCATGACGGCTAATGTCACTATTATTACTGCTGAGCGTGATAATGTGGTTAAGGTGCCAGCTCGAGCGATTGTTGACAAGGATAATGGAACTAAAATCGTGCGGCTATTAAAAGATAACCAATTACAAGAAGTGCCAGTAACTGTAGGCTTGCGGGGTGATGAAGGCTTGGTAGAGGTAACCAGCGGAGTTAATCCTAGTGATCAAGTGGTAACCTTTATAAAATATCCTAAGCAGTCTAATAATGGTATTAGTCTAGATTAAAAATAATTAATATGGCCGATTATCCTTTAATTGATGTCCGACATCTTAATAAAATATATGACAATGAGGGGGTGATTACCCAGGTTCTGTTTGATATTAATTTAAAAATTAAAAGTGGTGAATTTGTATCTATTATGGGGCCATCGGGTTCGGGTAAATCTACCTTGATGCATATTTTAGGTCTTCTGGATCGTCCAACGAGTGGAGAATATTTTTTTAATGGGCATAATATTAATGAATTATCAGATAATCAATTAGCGAATTTGCGCAATCAAAGTATTGGCTTTGTTTTTCAATCTTTTAATTTGCTACCTCGTACTACGGTTTTAGATAATGTAAAATTGCCACTGCTTTATTCTAGAGATAAAAGAAAAATGGACGAGCGAGCCCGAGAAGTCTTAGAAAATATTGGATTAGGGCACCGTCTTTATTATCTAAGCAATCAAATTTCTGGTGGTGAGAAACAGCGGGTAGCTATCGCTAGGGCCCTAGTCAATAATCCTCAGGTCATTTTTGCCGATGAGCCCACTGGTAATCTTGATTCTAGGTCAGGCATACAGGTGATGCAGATACTGCAAGCCTTAAATGATAAAGGTACTACTATTATCTTGGTTACTCATGAAACTTTTACTGCTGAACATGCTCAACGCATTGTTAAGATTTATGATGGGCGTTTGGTTAGTGATGAACCGGTGGTTAATCGGCGTATTGCTAAAGAGAATGAGTTTTTAAAATAAAAAGATGGGGGAAGAGCTCAAACAATCATTATCATTAGCTTGGCGGGCCTTAATGAGTAATAAGGTGCGTAGTTTTTTGACGATGCTCGGGATTGTTATTGGGGTAGCAGCGGTGATTATTATTATATCTATTGGTAATGGAGCTCAATCGCTGATTTTGGATCAATTAAAAAGTTTTGGCAAAGATTTGGTAATCGTTTTACCCGGTAATTCTGACGAGGGCCCGCCCAGTGAAGCTATGGGAATAACCATTACTACCCTAAAATACAACGATGCTGAAGCCCTGAGTAAGCCTAATAATGTGGCTAATGTTAAGGCGGTCGTCGCTTATTATCAGACATCAGCTAATGTTATCTGGAGAGATAAAAGTTATGAAACGGTAATTAATGGGGTGACAGCTAATTATTTTGATGTTGAGGATAGCTCTATTGATAAGGGTCGTTTTTTTACTAATGAAGAGGTCAATAGCGCGGCTCATGTGGCAGTATTGGGTAGTGTGGTAGTTGATGAGTTGTTTGGTGATGTAGATCCTATCGGCCAGCGTCTTAGAATTAAAAATCAGACTGTGGAAGTAATCGGAGTGCTCAAAAGCCGGGGGAAGGTCGGAATGCAAGATTATGATGACCAGATATTAGTGCCAGTGGTCTTTGCGCAAAAGATGATTGCCGGAGTAGATTATTTAAGTTCTATAAGAGTAAAATTAGTTCCTAATGCCGATGCAGATAGGGCAGTGTCAGAAATAGAGGAAACTCTACGGGAGCAGCATAATATTTTAAAAAAAGAAGATGATGATTTTTCAGTTCATAGTTTTCAGGACGTTCTAGATACTATAACTAGAATTACTAATACTATCAATTATTTTTTAGCAACTATGGCTGGTCTGTCTTTGGTGGTGGGGGGTATTGGCATTATGAATATAATGTTGGTAAGCGTTACGGAGCGTACGAGAGAAATTGGTTTGCGTAAGGCTATCGGGGCTACTAATGGACAAATTTTGAGACAATTTTTGCTGGAGTCAGTATGTTTAACGCTAATAGGTGGTTCTATTGGCATTATTAGTGGTATTTTAATTTCTTATTTAGCCGCGGTGGTGGCTCATCTTTTGCGATATCAATGGGATTTTGTTATCTCTATCCCAGCCTTACTTATTGCCGTATTAATATCCATTGCCATTGGTATTATTTTTGGCCTTTATCCAGCCAGACGAGCCAGTAATTTAGAGCCGGTTGATGCTTTACGCTATGAATAAAATATTATGAAGTTTCATGCCGCCCTACAATTATCTATTAGATCTTTACGGTTAAATCTTTTACGAACCACCTTAACTGTTTTGGGGGTAGTGATTGGAGTCGCTGCCATTGTCGTAGTTTTTGCCGCTGGTGATGCGGTGAGAAATTTAGTTACTGAGGAAATTTCTTCTTACGGTACGGATATTATTGAGACTGAAATTAAATTACCTAAAAAGAGAACAGCCAGCGCATTGGCTCAAATAACCACTCTAAAAGTGGAAGACATGGAGGCAGTGAATAAATTAGCTAATATTAAGCGAGGTTATGGCGCTATTTTGGGCCAACAAAAAGTTAGCTGGCAAGGTCAGAGCGAGCGGTCTTTATTGTTTGGTGTTAGCGCATCTTATGCTGAAATAGATCAAAAAAGTCAACCAATAGAAGGTCGTTTTTTTACAGCCGAAGAAGATAAAAATCAGGCTATGGTGGCAGTAATAGGCTATGGTTTGAAAGAAGAATTATTCGGCAATCAATCACCTTTGGGAGAGTGGATTAAAATTGGTAATAATAAATTTCAGGTAATTGGGATTATGGAAGAACAGGG
>Ga0208040_1002424_pt1 | contig 16364 bp, 8 predicted proteins | sample AD_UKC083_MetaG_FD_184431 | JGI IMG/M metagenome (GOLD analysis project Ga0208040, IMG submission 184431) | Active sludge microbial communities of municipal wastewater-treating anaerobic digesters from USA - AD_UKC083_MetaG (SPAdes) (version 2) | ecosystem: Engineered > Bioreactor > Anaerobic >...
GCTTCAATATTTCAATCGAACCAGAGATTATCGATGGTAAAATTATAAAAATTAGAAGCATACTTAAAACGAGAATTGTGTTTAAAATTAAAGGATTGGTGATATTGGTCTTTAATATCCTATTGATGAAAATATACGACTTATCAATTATTTTTTCCAATGCGAGATAGTTATTGCAAGATAGAACTACTTGTTTTTTGGTTGATTCATTTGATAGGGGGTCAGAAGGCAAAAGTTCAATGTGGAAAAAATTTCTGCAATTTTCACATTGTATAATTTTATCCTCACTCTTGGGAGGCGTCAAATTCGTCCAAAAAAAAATCCTGCGTAAATCATATTTTTCTTTAAATTGAAAATTCGGGGGATGAATGTAAAAATAGGGTTTTTCAGAATTGATTTTTAACTCAAACCAGCAATAAGGACAATTGCATATGAAATCCATTGTAATACTCTTCCTTATACAAACCTTATGATGATGTTGATTTCTACATATTTCTTTAATCAGGTTGTGCGAGAATTTCCTTAACAAGAGTAATTATATCGTTTTTATTAAATTCTTCCCCATGAATTGCTGATATAGGGTAAATCGCAACATTTGATAATTTTGCGCTATTGAATGGAACAATCCCGTCACCTTTTACAAATGCATTCTGAACAGAGCTATATGTAGGCAATTGATCACCTACCAAAACGACATATGTTACTGATGGCGATATTTCATCAATTACTCCACCTTCTGAAACATCCGATTCGGCAGCATGATTGCCATTTAATTCAATTAAAAAATCGCTTCTAGGTAGCATTTCATTTAATGCTTGATTCGGATTTTCTTTTTGATATTTGTCGTTAAATAGAAGTGAAAATGCAAATGGAGGATTAATTAAAAATTGTAAAATATTATAAGGAATTTGTCGTGAGAAATCACTCCCGTGATTTGGAGTGCCAATCATTATTAATTTACCAATGTCATCATCCTTTATTTTCTGAATTCGGAAACGAGCAATAAGTCCGCCCATACTATGTGCAACTATATCTACCTTATGTACATTTCCATCAATTTTGATTGTCTCAATAATTTGATCAAGAGTTCTAGCATAATCCCTGATATCTCCATATGCATTTTCCGGACCTGACAAATATTCAACGATATAAACAGGATAATTCTTTTTCAATTCTGCATACATTAATGAATTTTCAATATTATCTTTGGAATCACCAAGCCCATGAATGAGAAGAACCGGTCTTTTATTATTTATTCTATTATTTAATGGGGAAATCGGAATTATTCCACTATTTAAGGATTCCATAATGCTTATTTCAATCTTCTCTTGAATGGATTTATTAGTACCCTAAAAAATTATTACCCTCTGAAAAACCTAGATGACCCCGGATCTTGATTTGATGCTTTGAGACTACCACATTACCAATAATGAGCGGGTATCCTTAACAGTGGGAATTCAATCCGGGGGAATCCGGACCGTAAATCTACATTGTGTCTTCTGGGTGCAATCTCCTTTTAACCAAATATATCCTTTAAGAAATTTTTTATTGAAGGACGGTTCCAAAGCCAGTTAAGATATGACGGACGGGTCCAGTTTGTGTCAGGGTATCCTGGTTGAATCTTAGTTACTTCAGGGTATGACGGACGGGTCCAGTTTGTGTCAGGGTATCCTGGTTGAATCTTGGTTACTTCAGGGTATGACGGACGGGTCCAGTTTGTTTCAGGGTATCCTGGTTGAATCTTGGTTACTTCAGGGTATGGGGGACGGGTCCAGTTTGTGTCAGGGTATCCTGGTTGAATCTTAGTTACTTCAGGGTATGGAGGGCGGGTCCAGCTGTCATCTGTAACTTTCACCAATGTCACAAAGATATCCTTCGTCTGGTCTTTTGCAGGATAGGAAGGGAGTGCCTCGTTAATGGTGACGTACCCTGTTTTGGAGACGGAATATCGATGGTAGGGCGTTGCAGTAAGGTAGATTTTCACAAGGAGCGTTCCATCGGTGATAACTCCTTTGGAATCTTGGTCGAAGTAGACTTCAGCGCCTTCAACATTACAGTGAATGAGGTAATACCCTGTATCACCGCCAACCATCGGAATAACTTGGATAAAATCATTCTTGATGATGGTATCCTCACCGGCAGCGTTGGTTACGGTCAATGAAACATTGTAAATGCCGTAATTGGTGTAGGTGTGGACGGGATTTTGTTCGGTAGAGTTGGCGCCGTCTCCAAAGTCCCATTCATATGAGGTTACCGTTTCAATCGAGAAATCATTGAACTGCACTGTTAAAGGTGCGGTACCTGAGGTGATGTTGGAGGTGAATTGTGCCTCTGGCGGTGAGATGCCTGGATCCGAGTCTGGAGCAGTTGTTGCAGTCTGGTTCACCCATGTTGTATTCACAAGACCAGTATTCCCAACCGTTCTTGTCTCGATGGTGTAAGCAGTGGATGGTGAAAGACCGGTAGCCGTATAAATCTGGGTACCTTTGGTCACGTTACCCTGGAATGCACCATTGAGATAGACCATGACGTGATCGAAATCGGATGATGAGGGATCGGTCCAGGTCCAGGTGATGGAGTCCGGCAAATAGGTGGAGTTGTGGAGGTTAGTAATACCATCTGGGGAAAACAAAAACGGAATTACAGTAATGACTTGTGACGCTGAATCCTCACCGTCCGGACCAGAGACGGTAAGGTTGACTGTGTAGTTGCCGGGGGCAGTGTAGGTATGAGTGACTGCAGTGACGTTTTCAGCAAAGGTATCATCGCCGAAGGACCAGATATAGTTGTAGATGATTCCAACTGAATTATCCTCAAATGCGCTACTTAACGGACAATATCCAACTGTTTCATTTATTGAAAAGGATGCGATCGGAGGTTTGGGATCAATCCAATTGCTTTCTATTGAGTAATATGAAATCGAAGCAGTATTAATAACTTGATTTGATACTAAATATACTTCTTCACTTGTATTTCCCATCAAGTAGGATAGGGAATAATACTGCTCATAATTTTCAGAATGTTCCAGTGGGATTACGGAAATATTATATTTCCCAAGAATTGGATTTGGAATAAATATGCAGACGTCAGGATCGCCATCTCCGTTTACATCTACCTTATTATATTCTGCATTATTGATCGAATTATAAGTTGAATTAATTAAAGCACCCGTGGAATCTTGTACTTGCAGTTCGATTGGACATTCACCAATAATTTTAATTGGATCTTTTAGTATAAGACGATAAAAATTATGACTTCCGATAGTAGCAACTGGTTTTTCAGTATTTACCCATGTAGCCGTGGCTGTTTTGGGATTGGCATAGTGATCGGCATTATTGGTCGGATCCGAATATACGTTTAATATCACCTTTTCAGCAACATCGTAACACTCATCCCAAGATTTGGAATCGTATGTTTTAGGGTCTTTTAATCTTTGATTATTTATATATTCTTCACTCGAAATATCGCATGCAATACCCGGGACTGTATCACAATTAAAGCAGGAAAATTGGTAGGGTTTTAATATTACTTGATGATATGGTTTTCCTGGATAAATACTCATATCTCTCATAATACTATTATCAACACGATTTTTTATTACCCATGCAACTGCTATTTTGCCTTCAAGAGGTTGTCCCCTCGCTTCACCAAAAAGGGTTCTAGCCAATAAAATTGCATCAGAATCATCGTTATAATCGCCATCCCAGATTGGATTTTGAGCAGACGGAATCGAATAAATACTGGGTGTTATGAAATACAGCTTTGGTTTATCAGGATCATTTTCCAAATTTAGATCACCCCAGTTTACACCATCAAATGATTGCATATTCCATCTATAATGGCCATTTGAGGTTAATGTCCAAGGGAGCGGATAGGCGTTAAAATTTCCGTTAATTTCAATGCATTTCAGATTATTGGTGTCTAAATCTCTCAAATATATACGGTATTTCTCTGCTCCATCCACAGATTCCCATGTGAAAATGGGTTGGAGAGTATCGATCAATTGTCCTGGTGAAGTTGCTATTCCTGGAGAGACTAACTTTGGGGGGGATATTCTTTGAGGATAAGGTAAAGTACTCGACCATTTTTCGAGATTTAATTGAACGGATTTCAACCCTCCATTGATTGAATTATCACCGATATATATTGCAAAATGTAAATGTGGGGAAACCGGCTTATATTTTGTTACATGGGATATACGTCCAATGAACTCGCCCTTTGTTACATGAGTACCAATATCAAAAGAGGGGGGAATATCTTTCATATGAACATAAGCACTGTACCAACCATTACTATGTTTAAGTAGTAATTGACCCATCGAATTTCCATTTTTATCTATACTTAACACTGGTGTTCCATCGGAAAGTTTCCCGTACATATCCGACACATAACCATCTTCGATGGCATATACCGGAACACCTTCATCATCATAACCTGTTCCGATATTAAGATCGATAGCGTATGTATCATCAGATCCACCAATTCCTTCCCCTACAGCATGGAAAGGAGATCCGCTTACTGAATACCAATCAAACCCTTCAACCGGAGATCGTATAATTTCAGGGGGACCTTGAGAAGATGAAATTACTTTAAAGTATACTCCCTTCGATTCCTTTCCATCCGGATTCCTCACCTTTATAGTCAACGTGCCCTCACTAGCAACATCCTCTATCAAAATAGTCGCAGTGATTTTCGATTCTGATATAAATTCTGTCGCCCGTTCCTGCCCCTCCCAAAAGACTCTTGCACCATCAACAAAGTTGGCGCCGATCACTTCCAATGTGAACCCTTCGTTGCCCTTAGAGATCGATGAGGGATTAAGGGAAATAATCGTGGGATTTTGAATCGGCTCAATTGAAGTTCCTACTCCAAAATCCACTAGTTCATATTGGTCATCAACATTTGGGTTATTCAGGGCATTTAAGAGGGCATTTAATGCCGAATCACTATTTAGACTGCCTGGCCCCTCAAGTATCAAGAGGACAGAGTCCGTGGTTGGATAGGGTCCAACAACATACCTATACCCATAGCCGCCATCTGATCTCGGATAAATATCAAGATCATCGTTATACATCGGGTGTTGGACAATAACAGAGTATTTTCCGTTGGAAAGATTACGAGTGATATCGCCAGTCATTTCATATTCGAATGAATCCCCATTGACACTGGCAATATTATATGAAACATAGTTCTGTCCGAGAATCCAGATTGCAACACCTTCCGATGGATTAGATTTTGCGTTCCCAGTAATTCTCACAATTTCTCCTTGGTTAATTGTTGATGGTTGGACACTCACCGAAAGCTTGTCCTCTTCCACAAACGGTGGAGAACCCGTTCCCACGCTAAATTTTGATTGAATAAAAATATCGTCGATGTTCGGATTTTCTAGATTATTGACCAAAGCATCGGTAGCTAAAGTATGGGATACACTGTTTAATTCTTGTAAATTGAAAAGAATACTTCCGGCGAGTGGATATGGACCAAGAACAAATTTTTTGTCTGCACTCGGGTATACATCGAAGCCATTGTTATACATCGGGTGTTGAACAATAACGGCATATTCTCCATCTGTTAAATAAGATGTTGGCATCTTGTAGACGTAAGTTAAATTGGGGTTCACAGGTATTACCTGGTAATTGACACTATCATCCCCTATTACCCAAATCGCAACACCTTTTACTGGGTTACCTTTTGAATTTCCTTGGACTATGACTTCTCCACCGTATGAAACGATTGTTGCAGAAAGATAGTCCTCGGTTAATTGTGGTGGTGATGGCTCTTCAATTGTAAAGCTTAAGCGTACATACCGATCGTCGATATTTGGATTATTGAGGTTAAATAAAAGGGCATTTAATGCCGATGAGGTTGGCGGGCTGCCTGGCCCCTCAAGAGTGAACAGGACGGAGTTCGCGATTGGGTAAGATCCGAAGACATAGCGATAGATATAGCCGCCATCACCTCTCGGGTATACATCGAGCTCATCATTGTACATCGGGTGCTGGACGACGACGAAGTACTGGCCTTGGGACATACCGGCGGTTGTATATTCATCGAGTTCATATTCGAAGGTCCCATCATCATTCACGGCTTCGGTGTTGAAGGAAACAAAGTTTCTGCCCATAATCCAGAAGGCCACACCCTGTGAGGGATCGCCTTCTGCAACACCACGGATATAGAGTGATTCATTTTGTTCAATAACATCATCCGACACATGGGCATTTAAATACGGTTTTCGGAGCGTAACAGAAACAGTTGCATAGTGTGCGTTCGTAAGGTTATTTTTATCATTCGAGGTAGTCACAGCATAAATTGTGTATGTTGAGGGATCGATGTTGAGGTTGGCGGTTTGCCACTTATATTCCCAGGTTTTGTCTGCGTTCACGTCAGTGACGGTGAATTCCCTGTAATAGCAGTTGGGGGAACTACAAATAGGTGATTTCGGGTCGGTCAGGGCCCCACCGTTGGAGGGCAGGTTCGGACCGGTGATGAACAGGTATGTTTCATTGGTGTCAAAGTTGGTGCCAGAAAGTTTGATCTCATTACCCAAGTATCCTAAATCCCGATTTGCAGTTATGGATATTTTATCATCTGATTTCGGAATTTGGGGCTGGCCATCGGTGGAAATGTCTTCTTCCGCTGTATTATCTGGCATTTGGGGATAAATCCGATTATCAGCGATGAATACAACAGACTCAGTGTCATACTGGGTTTCAGATAGCTGATCCGTGTCGCTCGGAGTTGTCACAGCATAGATCGTGTACGTCCCGGCATCGATGTTGAGGTTGGATGTCTGCCAATTGTATTCCCAGGTGTTGTCATCTTGAACCTCACTTACCGTGAATTGTAATGGGGCAACATATGGATTAATCGGAGTTCTTGGATCGGTCAATAATCCCCCTTGCCAAGGCAGGTTCGGACCGGTCACATAAAGGTAAACTGTATCTGATTCAGAATTTGATCCTGAAAATGTGATTATATCGCCGAAATATATAATATCCCTATCTGCTGTTATTGAGATAGATTGTGCCATAACTGGTGAAGTTAACCATATCCCAAAGGCCAAGACAAGAATACATAGAACAAAGATCCGAATTTCTCTCATCGTATACTCATTCCTAAAATTTTTTGAGATTTATGAGAATTAAATATCTAATCAAATTAATCTTGTCTCTTTAATTAGGAGATTTCGGTGCTATCGGTTAATAGAAACTAAAGTAATACAAACCGGGCGAGTCAGTAAAACATGTACGGTAATAATAGTAAAAAATTTGCGCGGCTCCCAATCAGGGCGCATTACACGCTCCGTTCTACCTCCCATCCCTCGCACTAGGTATAATATCTCTGTTTTAGTCAGTTATTTTTGGAAAATAGTGGATTTTTGGACCTCATTTGATACTCTTATGCCCAAGTTGAGCTCCTGGGTCTGGTAAAAGGACCGGGACCTTGGCTCCGCTCTGCTGGTCTTCGGTTCCCTGGGGATTGTTGACGGTCGACCGTGCTCCGCACCGTCTCCCTGATCTCTCTTCCTGGGTTGGTGAGATAGTTATGCCCGTCCTTTAAAGGGTTGGGATTCGATGGATGAGTTCATCCCATCCGGGGCCGACAGCTTTTCTGATGAGATCCTTTACCCCGGCATAGGTAGGACCCGGCAGTACCATCTGCCAGATTCGGGTCATATTGACACGGTCATCGATCCCGATTAAAGGATACAGCCAGGCTACAACCTCAGGGAATCGATTTTGGGGGACCTTGCTGGCCAGGATAGCCAATGCCGCCCCCTGTTCGGAAGGGGAGAGTTTCTCCCTGAAGATCCGATAGAGGTGAGCATCCTCTTTGTCCAGGTGAATAACAAGATGAAAACGGAATGCCGCAGTAGCCCTGGCTGTTTTCAAGGGATCGTTTGAAAAATATGACTCCGTCAGTTCATCATATGCCCGGTCCAGTCCTCGGTGATCCATCAAATAGGGCTCGGCAACCAGGGGGGCGACCTTCTCGATGGCTGGAAAGACCGCCGCTTCTTCTCCTGCAGCATGCCAGACCAGTATTTCATTGAAGAACCGGAACCTCTCGATGGTGCTGGCAAGACCTTTCGTTCCCTTTGCAGATTCGAAAGCGGCGGTATCGATGTGGTGGATATCATTTCTGAACGCGTTGTGAAACGCCCGTACTGCATCAATAGGCTCGGTCATTAGAAACTCATCCCCCACTACGGTTAAAATATTATTGTGTGAGCATGTCTTGGTATCCCGACATCTGCCTTGGTACCAGGTGATCTTGAAAAAGTGTGAGATAACTGGCTTGAAAAAATATTATCCTATTCCCTTGATTAGGGTATCAGATGCTACCTTGACGGGAATAACTGGAGAGATATGTCCCTTGTTGTGCGTGAGCATGACACCGGAGAAGAACGCCGTTATGGATTTTAAATCATCTGATTCAAGAATGAAGTAGAATGTGTGCTCATTAGGGGAGGAATATGCTCCATGGATTGTTATGTTCAGTTTTTTTGCCAGGTCATTCATTCCGTCAATCCAGCGCCTGGCTTCAGCACCAAATTCCCTCCGTGCAAGACACAACTCGGGAGGATGGACAAGAGTGGCTACAAACATCATAGGTTCTCACCATCGCCCTATAGGCAGACTTCAAGGGGTAAAGGTATCTATGGCACATTGTCATGGTGGGGAATATAGTTACGGAGTGTACTTAACCGCTGATAGTGTGATTCCAGAAGCATGCAAGAAGTCAATTGTTTGAGCCACTATGGTTTATTTAGAAGTGAAAAGATTATTGCCTGACTTACTCTTATTCATTGATTTATCCGTTTCTGATTGATCACGTAGGCGAGGATACCCACACTGATCCAGCCCGCACTCGCAATCACTGCATTGATATTCAGGAAAAATGCGAGGGCAACACAGCTCAATAATCCCAGGATCGGGGTGTAAGGATAGAGCGGTACTCTGAACTGGCGATTGGCATCAGGCATCGTTCTTCTGAGCTGAAGCAGGCTCGCGTTGATGAAGAAGAACGTTAAGAGGGTTCCGAAATTGAAGATGGAGGCCAGCCAGGCAAGGTTTGCATTCGTCAGGAGGACAATCAGGCTGATGACAACCCCACTGAGCAAAACGGTCGCTGAAGGGATCCCCCTGGAAGAGATTTTTGAAAGCACACCTGGTATCACGCCCTGTCTTGCCATGGCAAACAACGCCCTTGATGCACCAATCATGGAAGAGAGGATCACCGATGTGGTAGCAAAAAGGGCGGATAAGGCAACATATTTGAGAAAGAGAGGATTGGTCGTCGCAATGCCAAGGGCATATTCAAGGGGGGCTTTTGAGAGGGAGAGGGTCTGCCAGTCGACGAGTCCGACAGCGACGATTGCAACACCAATGTAGAGGAGCGTGCAGATGGCAAAGGAGAGGATGATTGCCCGGTGCACATTTCGCTCCGGGTCCTTCACCTCCTCGGCTACCATGGCGACGGTATTGAACCCGATAAACGCAAAGAAGATGATTGCCGCTCCTGAAAGCATCCCCTTGATACCTTCAGGAAAGAACGGCTGATAATTGGAATAATCTCCATGGGAGATGAGGAAATAGCCTCCAACCAGGATAAAGAGTATAAGGGCGGAGACTTTCAGGAGGACAAGGACATTGTTTGCACCCGAAGCCTCCTTCATCCCTTTCAGGTTCAGCAGCATCAGGAAAAGGGGCCAGATAGTCCCTATCGCCACCAGGGTCGCGTTGACGGGCGGAATCCCAATAAAGTAGGTCAGGTAGGCAGCAAATCCAAGGCTGACCGCACTTGCCCCCACAATATAGTCAAACGATTTCATCCACCCAACAATGAAGCCGGGAAATGCACCGAAGGCTTTTGTCGTGTAGATATAGGATCCCCCGGTTTCCGTAATAAACGATGAGAGTTCTGCCGCAGACAATCCCGAGAGCAGTGCGACAAATCCTGCAATGAGAAATGAAAGAATCACTGCTGGCCCTGCGAGACCGGCGGCAACACCGATAAGGACAAAAATACCGGTTCCTATGATCGCCCCTATCCCGATACCCGTCGCGGTCCAGAGCCCTAGCGATCTCGTGAGTTCCGTCATTTTTTTATATCGATAAATTAGGTTTTCGCGTACTCCCCTTTTTCCCGTATGACTATTATATTATTTGATACCCGAGCCGGATTCCCAAAAAAAAGGGAGAAAGAGTGACAAGGAGCCTCACCGTCCCGTTTAGGTGGAATGATTCTTTGACTGACTTGGTACCGGACCTCCCCGTATCAGGCAACGATAATTTCGCCTTGTTCATGAAATTATGCCTGATTCATGCCATGCCAAATGGAGATTAGATGGATCCCGATGTCGGGCTATGCACCGATTCCCAAGCCTGTAAGGCAGACGGTGCACCCATGAGAAGCCGCCGAATGGTATGCAGCACCACTGCATCCCTATCAGGGTCAAGGGTGTTTTGGAACGAGACGAGCAGATCGATAAGCGGCTCGTGGTATTCTTCTTCCATCAGGTCAACGGCATCAAACGCCCGCAAGAGGGAGACCACAGAGTTCTGGTTTATCGAGGCAAGTTTTTTCAGGAGGACTCCGAACAGGTCCCTTCCCTTCGGGGTCTGTAGTGAGATCTTCCGATTGGCGGCAAACGAACCATAGAGAGCCCGATGATCGTTCACCTGGGTGATATCAAACCGGGGGGATTTCTCTGCCTGACGGACCAGGGTCACGACATCCGGCGCCGAACACCCTCCTACCGCCGCGAGGAACGCCTCCCAGCTTACCGGGTGACCCGCGGCGTTCCTCCCGAATTTTTCCATGACTTCCAGCCGGTCTGGTGCCGTACTGTTCAGGTACAGGGAAAACGCCTTGAGGCGATCGGTGACAACCGCTCCCCCGTCAATCTGCGCACGGATAAGAGCATGGATTGCGGGGGTATCAAGAGTGGAAAGGAGAGCAAGAGTGAGATTTTTCACCTGCCGTTCCTTGATTACCGGGATCTGGATCTCCATCGGGGCGGTAAGGGATACGCTCTGGTCATGGCGATGATACTGATCCTGGATCTCCTGTTCATACCGGATGGCAAGGGCATGTTCAATCGTCCTCCTTGCCTTATACAATGCCAGGTAGCGGTGCGCATATTCCGGAGCATCCACGCTGTCAAAGAGCGTCAGGAGGAGTCCCCCCAAGTCATGGGACAGGTCATCATCAGAAAGGATACGGAAATAAAGTGCAAGATATTCCCCAGAGGGTTCCTTTCCGGGATCTTTTATGAGGCGGATTATCTCCTGCTCGGCGAGCCGGTATAGGGCAATGTACCGGTTCACCCTATCCCTGTCACTGACCGCTTGGATCTGGAGCGTTTTTGGATCGGCATCTGCGATAACTTTCCCATAAAAGGAATATCCCCGGTTCAGAGAGAGGAAAGCCGGCTCTTCAACATTGTCAAAGGCGATGGCTGTCACCGGGGCATCGATTCGTACGATACGTTCTGCAAGATCGTTGCCATCCTTGTCGACCAGCGCCACACGGAAAGGAAAATCCCAGGAAACACCCTGCCCAGGTACCGTCTGCTTCACGGTCATCGCGTAGCGGCGTTGGTCGTGATCATACCTGCCTGATACGGTGACGATGGGAAATCCGGTCTGTTTCAGCCAGGTCCTGGCCATCCCGGAGAAATTCTGGCTAGACGCCTCCTCCATGGTCGAGATCCATTGTTGCCATGTAGCATTTGCATGCCGGTATCGGGAATGGTAGAGGTCAAGTCCCCGGACAAACTGCTCCTTTCCCATCATGGTCTCGATCATCCGGACAAATTCGGCTGCCTTCACATAGGTAATCCCGGTAATCAGGTCATTTGGGTCATTGAACCCATCGGGTTCGATGGGCAGGGATGCCGAACCCGCATCGAGGGCAAACGTGCCAGTAGACGGGGCATACAGACCAAGGACAGTCTGGAGGCGGGAATAATCTTCACCAAAGAGCCGGGCATGGTACTTGTTTTCCATGAACGCGGTCACGGCTTCGTTGAGCCAGAGTTCGAACGGGGTCTTCCCGGTCACTTCGGATCCATTCAAGTTATGGTAGAACTCATGCACCTTGACCCGGATCATATATTCAAACGCCGGATCGGTCATTTGGGGGTAGGGCATGATCCGGTTCATGGTAATGGTGGTATTCCCGACATTTTCCATACCCCCAAAATCCGAATTCTGCATCCCGATTTCACGGTACACAGAACCGGTGTACCGATAGCCGGGGGTAATTTCTGCTGTCATTTCCCTGAGCCGGGTACGGATATCCTCCAGGATTTCCGGGTCGCTTCCCTCCTCTATCAACCGGTCCCGTTCCCTGATGAATGCAGATATCTTTTCCTTCTCATCGATCTGCTCGTAACTCCCTTTGCCGGTGAAGAGGTACACCCAGAGGATCGCATCCGCGAGCACCCGGACAGCATAGTCCGCGACTACCGGGTCCGATCCTGGCGGGACCAGGAGTTCAAGGGTGATGTGGTGCCCGTCCGGGTACTCAAGCTCCCGGGTGTGGATGTCATACGTGCCGGCACAAAGGAAGAAGAGATACGGAGCCATCGGCGTGAGGATATTGTTATACGTGATGCTCACACGACCGGGACCGGCAGGGTGACGGGGGATGGTTACATCCCCATTCGAGAGTAGGCTGGTATACCGTTCGTCAGCGATGATAGTGGTGGTGTAGGTGCACTTTGCTGTCATGTCATCGATACAGGGGACGATCCGCTGGAATCCCCACTGCTGGCACTGGGTGATCTGGGTTGGTGGGGCGCCTTCGGGGGTGCGATCGTAGTAGAGCCCTTCCAGGATATGATTACTTGGCCGGCAGACACTCTCGGTCATGACCGTGAACCGGGCATGGGGAGCAAGTTCCGGGTCAAACGTAAGAGTGAGTATGTTCCGGTTATGATCATATCCGGTAGAGACTGCTGCACAATCACAGGAGACGGAGATGATCTCGAGGTCACGTGCACTCAGCTCCAGATCCTTTACCGGACTGTTGAGGACTTCTGCAGTAAGTCGGGAGGATGCCCGGGTATATTGATCATGGATATCAAAGACCAGGTCCATATGAATGACCTTTATCGTCAATGCCCCAAAGTCGCCGGGATAGTACCTGAAAAGGCGTGAGTGTTCTTGTTCCTTGGGAATCATCAACAATCACCGTAGCAGTCTGCTCTGTTTTTCTTCAGGGATAGGGGACCGGTTCTGGCAGACATCATGGGTGAGAGTGGACACCGGCTGATGATAAGTGATGTGATCAATGCTCTTCGATTTTTCAGATACGGTAGGAAGGAATCTCTCTGGTAGGAACTAGGATCGCCATGGCTGAGTTGGAGAGGAACGCCATGGCATCTTGCCCTTTGTAAGGATCATTTATTCCCTCATATATCGTGTTCACCGTAGTATTGCCATTGCATCCGTAGTGCTTTCATCAGTATTTTTTGTCATCCCCAGTCCAGTTCTCCTTCCCGGAAGAATGATATGATGTTGTGACAATCGCTCACATGCGATGTGAGGAACCATGGTCACTCAATTACCCCTTGAACAGTACCGGAACCGTTATGATGCGTCCCTGATCGAATGCGGAAGCACAAAGGAATTACGACCCCTGAAGGAAATCGTCGGCCAGAAACGAGCACTCTCGGCACTTACCTTCGGATTGAACATTGACAAGAAAGGGTTCAATGTCTTCGTGTCCGGCATGCATGGAACCGGCAGAAAATCGGCAGTAAGCAAGTATATCGATGAGCTGGCAAAATCCAAACCCCGGGGGAATGACTGGATTTATGTCAACAATTTCGACAACCCCTACGAGCCAAACGCAATCCGCCTCCCTCCCAGTATGGGGAAACAATTCAAGGATGATATGGTCACCTTCATCGCGGAGGCAAAACGATTTATTCCCAAGGCCTTCGAGAGTGAGGACCATGCAAATCGTCATGATGCCGCTATTCGCGGGATTGAGGATGAAAAGGCACAGCTACTTGCCCATATCGATGAAGTAGCCAAGGAGAAGGGATTCATTATTCAGCCCGGACCCCAGGGGCTGCTTACCAGTCCCTTAAAAGAAGGGGGTGAGCCGTACCCGCAGGAGGAATGTGTCGCCCTTCCTCCTGAGGTCCAAGTGCAGTACCAGAAACGGAGAGAAGATCTCATGGCCGAGCTCAGGAATACCTTCCGGCAATTACGCGATCTCGACCTGAAGGGCGGCGAGGCCATTGAACAGCTCAATCGTGATGTCGTGCTGAACGCGATCGGCCACCGGATTGCATCGCTCAAGGACAAGTACGAAAAGATCAATGAGATCCGTGCCTATATTGAAGCGCTCCAGAAGGATATCGTTGAAAATATTCCTGGCTTTTTACCCGAGCCTGCAAATCCGCAGGTGCCGTCTCAGATCCAGAATCCACTGATCCGGGAGCTGATCATCAGAAAGTACGAAGTGAATGTCGTCGTCGATAATTCCGGAAATGACGGTGCACCGGTAATCTTTGAACAGAATCCGTCATACCCGAACCTCTTTGGAAAGATCGAGAGAGAAGTCCAATATGGCGTAGTAACGACCGATTTTACCATGATACGGCCCGGGTCCATCCACAAGGCGAATGGCGGGTTCCTGGTGATGATGGCGGAAGATCTCTTCAGGAACCCCTACTCCTGGGACGGCCTCAAAACAACCCTCAAGACAGGCGAGGTCGTTGTCGAAGAACCCGGTGAACGGATGGGATTCATCTCCACCAGGGGGATCAAGCCGGAGCCTATCCCGCTCTCCATCAAGGTGGTCATTATCGGCACGCCGCAGATCAACCAGATCCTCTACACACAGGACCCTGATTTATCCGAGCTTTTCAAAATCAGGGCTGATTTTGATATCACGATGGATCGCACCGAGGAGAATGTCCGGAACTATGCCTCCTTCATCTGCGGCATCTGCGGAATACAAGCTTCGGCACCTGGATAAGTCTGCGGTAGCGAAAGTAATTGAGTACGGTTCACGTCTGGCAGAGGACCAGAACAAGCTTACTACTCGATTCTCCGACGTGACCGATCTGATACAGGAGGCCGGTGCAATGACCCTTGTTTCTTTTAAGAGATGCTTGATATTTTCACGAATAAAAAAGACAAAAAGGAATCGTGATCAAGCTACAGAGATGAATGAGTTTATGAAAAAATGGGGACTCATCGGAAAAGCGCTTATGATCACCGCCATTTTGGTTGCGATCCGGCTGATCATCGACATCTCGAATTACGATATCATTGCACTGACCAATCTGATCACCGCCTTTATCGGTGCGGCAATATTTACGGTCGCTGTGATCTTCACGGGAACACTCACTGATTACAAAGAGAGCGAGAAAATTCCCAATGATATTGCGGTTTCACTTTTGACCCTGCACCATGACTCCAAACTCTTTAGGCCATCGGACAATCCAATTTCGGTTCATCTGCAGGAGCATGTCCGGAACCTCGCCCGGATCATCGTTGATAATTTCAAGACTAATACGAGCGACAATGGGAAGGTGAGGGCTGCTATTGCCGAGATAAACGAAGACCTCTGCCTGCTTGTGGATCAGAATGCCCCTCCCCAGTATGTCAATAAAATCCGGACGGAACTAGGGAATATCGACAAGATTACCAGCCGTGTGAAGACAATAGCGGAGACCTCCTTCATCCCGGCAGCCTATGCCATCGCCGAGATCTCTGTTGTCGGCGTGATCCTGATCCTGTTCTTTGTAAAGATCGATCCCTACTATGAGGGGATGATCATCTTTTCCATCATCATCGCTCTTCTGATCTCCATCATCCTCCTGATCAAGGACATGGACAATCCGTTCGAATACGGACAGAGGACCTTCGCTGACGTGGATCTGTCCCCTATCCTGGAGATTGAAAAATACCTGGATTAATTCCTCATATTCCCTTTTCCGTTCTCTGATACCCTTCGAAATAAGGAACTCTGGACAGAGGATCAGTGCAGGATTCTCCGGGAACGAATCACTTTGAACACCTCAAACCATGCGATACTCAGTATTCCACAAATGATACAGAGTATGAGATTGATAAGAGAGATGGGGGCGAACTGGAACAGTGTTCGGAGGCCCGGAACAATAAGGTCTGCTGCGAGGAATACGACCGTTCCCCCAATCACCCACCAGAATGCCTTGTTTGGTTTTTTAAGAGTAGTTACGATGCCTTCAGTCCAGGACCGGTTGGTACAGATCAAAGCGAGGTTGACAACCACAATCGTGACGAAGGTAAGGGTACGCAATTCGTCTTCGGAAAGCCCCTGCATCATCCCATACAGATAGATTGCAAGTACGA
>Ga0208040_1002438_pt1 | contig 16306 bp, 8 predicted proteins | sample AD_UKC083_MetaG_FD_184431 | JGI IMG/M metagenome (GOLD analysis project Ga0208040, IMG submission 184431) | Active sludge microbial communities of municipal wastewater-treating anaerobic digesters from USA - AD_UKC083_MetaG (SPAdes) (version 2) | ecosystem: Engineered > Bioreactor > Anaerobic >...
ACTGCCTTGCGACGGTCACCGGTGACTGCCCTGCTGGGTCCCCGTCAATGCGGCAAAACCACGCTGGCGCAGACATTTGGTCAAAATCGTGTTTCGGTTTATTTCGATCTTGAATCCCGGCCTGACCAGGCGCGGCTGCAAAACCCCGAACTTGCTTTAAGCGGCCTGAAAGGCATGGTTATTCTGGATGAAATCCAGAGCAAGCCGGAGCTCTTCAATGTTTTAAGGGTGCTCGTCGACCGGCCTAAAAACCAGACCCGTTTTTTGATTTTAGGCAGCGCATCGCCGGAACTGATGAAACAGGCGTCCGAAACGCTTGCCGGGCGTATTGAATTTGTCGAATTGACGGGGTTTACTCTTTCGGAAATAAAACCAAAAGACGAGCGCAAACTCTGGCTGCGGGGCGGATTCCCCCGTTCATTTCTCGCCCCTTCCGATACGGACAGCGCTACGTGGCGGGAGGGTTTTATCCGGACTTTTCTGGAGCGCGATATCCCCCAGTTAGGCATATCCATTCCGGCCGCCGCCATGAGGCGTTTCTGGACCATGCTGGCTCACTACCACGGACAGCTCTGGAATGCTTCAGAACTGGGGCGGGCCTTGGGTTTTTCCGACAAGACCATGCGCGGCTATCTCGACATTCTTTCAAGCACCTTCATGATTCGCCAGTTAATGCCCTGGCACGAGAATCTGAGTAAACGCCAAGTGAAGGCGCCCAAAATCTACTTTCGTGATGCAGGGATTCTCCACCAATTACTGAGTCTTTCGGATTATCAGGCGCTTACCGGCCACCCGCGCGTCGGGGCGTCGTGGGAAGGTTTTGCCCTGGAACAAACGCTAGCCATCCTCAAAACGCAGCAGATTTATTTCTGGTCAACCTACAGCGGAGCCGAGCTTGATCTGTTTTTCCTCCATGATGGGCGGCGCTATGGCGTGGAATTTAAATACAGCGAAGCTCCCGCCGCGACTAAATCCATCCATTCGGCGGTGGAAACATTGAATCTGGATCATGTATGGATTGTTTACCCCGGTGCGGTGCAATATCCGATTCATGAAAAAATTACGGTCCTTCCACTACAAAATATTAGCAGCTTGAAGGTTTCTAAATGACTATAAGAAGTGATTAAATCATGGCCATTATCGAACTGCAATGCGCCGCGCGATTGCTGGAAAACATCACGCTCCCTGACGTCGTTTCGGACGAGGCCAAAGGCATTGTTCAGATTTAGATAAACCCTTGAATAATCAAAATGATAGGTGTATGAAAACATGCAGCAACTGCGGACAACCCATCCAGGAAAACGACATGGAAAATGCGGCGGAGATTTTAGGCGAGCTCCAAGAGAAGTCAACCGGCGAGGTTGACGATCAGAATCTCTGCCAGGCCTGCAAGGAAGAGCTGGGCATGCTCAGCCTGATGGGATTTGGCGAGTGAAAAGACGCCGGAAGCCGAATCTTAACCGCGATGCGTTGTCGAGTTTTCATGCTGCGAAGAACTGAAGGGAATCGGATATGGGGCTTAAGGAAAGTGAAACCGTTTAACTATCACGATCCGGATTATGTGCAGATAGCCATTTTCAAGAATCGCGTGGAAATTCGCAATCCCGGCACATTGTATGGCGGCCTGACTATTGATAAGATTCGCAAAGGCAATGTGTCACAGCGCAGAAATCCCCTGATTGCAGAATTGCTTCGCCGGATTCAGATGGTCGAAACCTGGGGGCGGGGCATGCGGCTCATCCTTGCCGAAGAACCCACCGTCCAATTCAGCGAAATCGCCCAGCTCTTCATCGCCGGTTTTGGCCGTCCCTCATTCCATGCGGGTGCAGCATCCAATATCCATGGGGGCGCCGCCGATAAAACGCCGGGGAAAATTATGGAGCGCCTCCAGAGTAATCCCAGCTTGACCATACCGGAATTGGCCGAACAAGTAGGCAAATCAACAAGTGCGGTGGAACGGGCGGTAAGAAAGCTTCGTGAAGCTGGCCGGATAAAACGCGTCGGCCCGGCCAAAGGCGGGTACTGGGAGGTTGTAAAGTGAAGAAAAACGTTGTCGCGCACCATAAATAGACGTGGTCATGCGGAGCCCTTCGATAAACTCAGAACGGGCACTGTCGAATCATGATCTTTCTGCCGGCACAGGGTGACATTACCTGTCGAACCATCAGGAGAAGACGTAATGGCCGTTATGATCCCGGATGATGTTCAGGACTTCTGCACGGAAGGTGAGCGTCACTTCTACCGATTTCTGTTGACCAATTTCTTAAGGAGCATACTATGATTCTCGAACAGTTCTTCAAATCAAGAGGTTGGCAAGTTGTAGCTCAACAGACCATTCCTGAGCGAGAAGGAAAAAATGTTCATGTCCATGAGCTCAACCTTTCTGATAAGACAAAGCAAACCCTCTTAAAAATATTCCCCAAGGGGATTTATCAACATCAGAAAGCTGCCATTGATTCACTGATCAAAGGTGATCATGTGTGTTTGGCGACAGGTACGGCATCAGGGAAAAGCCTTGTATTTTATGTGGCGGCACTTGAACATCTGGCAAAACATCCAAAATCAAAGATCCTAGCCATCTACCCATTAAAAGCATTAGCCAAGGAACAGGAAGACCGCTGGAGAGATTTTTTCATAAATGCCGGTATTTCCATAGGGATAGGGAGAATTGATGGACAAGTGCCAATTTATTCCCGCCTTCCCTTATTGAAAAACAGTCAATTACTGATTGCAACGCCGGATATCATACATGCATGGTTCATGTTGAGTCTGAATGACAAAGCTGTTGCTAATTTTCTTCGAGAAATAAAATTGATTATTGTGGATGAGGCACACACCTATACAGGGGTATTCGGCAGTAATGCAGCTTTTCTTTTTCGAAGAATGCGCCACATCATGAGCATTATGGATTCTGCCCCGCAATATATCGCAGCTTCCGCAACGATTGCTGAACCGAGTCAACATTTGGAGAATTTATTCGGTCTGAATTTTACCATTATTGATTCAAGTCTCGATACATCACCGAAAAAAGAGTTGACTATCCGTTTTGTGACCCCCCCTCAAACTAAAGATTTGCTGACAAATTTGCCCGAATTGATGGATTCCATCGTTAAAAAGACGGACCATAGATTCATCGCTTTTGTAGACAGCAGAAAACAAACGGAATACATCACATCCATATCAGCTCGTTCCCAAACAACAGAGGAAGATGATGACAGCAGCTTGTTGAACAACATAATAGAAAAACTTGATGTTTTGCCATATCGCGCCGGCTACGAGGAATACGATCGGAGCGCGATTCAAACGAGATTAAGTAAAGGCACATTGACTGGCGTGGTAAGTACGAGCGCCCTTGAACTCGGCATTGATATCCCCTTCTTGACTTTGGGCATATTGGTGGGGGTTCCCCGTTCGGCGACAAGTTTGCTGCAGCGAATCGGCCGCATAGGACGGCACGAAAAAGGGGATATCATTATCATAAATACCGGCGATATATACAGCGAGAGTATCTTTGCCAATCCGGGCGATATTTTCAATATTCCATTGTCAGAGAGTGCTTTGTACCTTGAAAATCCTCGAATTCAGTATATACACGCTCTTTGTTTGGCAAGGATGGATGGTGAACATGATCGAATATACCAAACATTCAGGATGGGTAAAACGAAAGATTTTCAAAGCGATGTAATCTGGCCACAAGGCTTCCTGGATCTCTGCAACGCGGAGAGGGCTGGCGTCATCTCTACCGAATTCCAAAACATGAAATCCCAGGCTGGGGATGATCCTAATCATACATTTCCTCTCAGAGATGTGGATATACAATTTACAGTTAAACAGAAAAAAGGAACAACAGAAGAATCCAAAGGGTCGCTTTCTTATGGTCAGTTGATGAGGGAGGCTTATCCCGGCGCCGTCTATTACTATGCGACAAAGCCTCATCGCGTGTATCGTATAAGTCCTCATAGACGGCTTGTCGAAGTTCGCTATGAAAAGAGGTACACCACTAAACCAATCATGATGCCCACGTTGATCTTTCCAAATTTCACGGTGGGCAACGTATTTGGCGCTAAGAAACATGGAGATCTCATCATAGCTGAATGCAATCTTCAAGTCCGAGAAGCAATCCTCGGTTATAAAGAGAGAAGAGGTCCGAACGAAATCACTTACAATTATCCTCTTGAGGCCAGTGTCGGTATTTTTTTCGATCAGCCAAGATTCACTAGAAATTTCTTTACAACAGGCGTTGTTTTTTCCCATCCAGCCTTTAACCTTGCCAATGTCAGAAACGACACCATCGCAAATTATCTATTTGAAACATTTCTTATGGTCATTCCGTTTGAGCGTCGAGACTTGCAGTATGGTACGGACAAACACAGATTGCAGCTAGGGCCTATCAATACTGATGATCGTTTTGTATGTGTCTATGATCAGACATATGGCAGTTTGAGACTTTCGGGTCGCATCATGGAAACGCATACTCTTAATCAGATGGTGTCTCGATTAGAAGCAATCATGGCAATGGAAATGAAGGATGGAACTTTAGAAAAAAATTCAATGACGGCAACGGCCTTAACGCAAATACTGGAATCCCTCTCACAAAGAGAAACACCATTATCGCTAGACTCCGCTGTGATACCTCTGCCTGATAGCGAACGCTTTATTAAAGTGATTAAACCCGGTTCCAAAGGATTGGATATCAAAAAAGACAATGAAGAATTTTTCGTTGAAGCAGTATTTTACAGTCCTGTAATGCAGGGGATTGGTTATCGAGGAAAACACAACTCGGATGGCCGTGCCGAAAGGTCTGGTGTAGCCATATCCATCCCATACGCATCTTTAACAGAAATACCAGGCGAGTCCCAATTTGCTTTTTACGATTTAGAGACAGGTGAATTAAAAGAGCTTACAGCTTGACGAGTAAAGCGCGATCACAGAGATCATCAAGGGGAGACGATTGAACACTAGCCTCATCACAAACCTGCCCCGTCGCACCCGCTTTGAGGAAATATTCACAAACCTCATTCCTCAAACCCAAGGATTGGACATTGTTACATCCGACATTGATGTAACGGCATTCCTGCCGTATGCGTCACAATGGAATGGCATCCAAAAGACACGGATCATTATCGGGCATCCCGCAACAACATCTTCACGAAAGGATCTATCCGACCATATCTGGGATTATAACGAATCCACGATCGAATTCGCTAAAATGGTGACGGACGATCTGACCGCTCTGGAAACTGTCAGGAATCTGATACAAACCGGTCGCATCGAGATTCGCGCCTATCAGAAAGACCGCCTTCGCGCCGCAGCCTACCTTTTCAAAGCCTCTCAGAACGGCAATACCGGTTTTGTGGGGTCCAGCGATTTCACGGAAGAAGGTTTGAAATATCCTATCGAGATCAATGCCCAGCTCGATGCGGAACAGTGCCGACATTTGGCGGAACTCTTTGAAACTCTCTTCAAAGCTTCTTATGACATCAGCCCGGAAATCGTCCGGCAGATCGATCGTCATACGCATAATTTTACGCCCCATGACGTCTATTTGAAGTCGCTTTACGAATATTTCCGTGGGCGTGAGATCACGACCGGTGTCTGGGAGCAACAGCACTCTGTTGTCTATCGTATCCTCAGCGAATATCAGAAAGACGCCTACCGCCAGCTTTTGCGAATCGCCCACCGCTATGAAGGAGCGCTCCTTTGTGACGGCGTCGGTTTGGGCAAGACCTTCGTTGCCTTAATGCTCATCGAGCGTATGGTTCATGAGCGCAAACGGGTGGCTGTGATCGTTCCTAAATCCACACGTGAAGCCGTCTGGGAAGTCTTGATCCGCCGCCTCATTCCAACAGCCAGGGGCGTATTCGGCAGCCAGATTGTGGTTTACAACCACACGGATCTGCTTCGCGGCGCATCCAAAGACCGCGATTTCGCCGCAGAGATGGAAGAAATCCGCAAACAGAGCGACGTGATCGTTGTGGACGAGGCCCACAGCTTCCGTAATCTCTCCTCTCAGCGCAACCAAAAACTCTTTGATTTGACGGAAAACAAGCTTGTCTTCCTGCTCACGGCCACGCCAATCAACAACAGCCTCTTTGACCTCCAGCACCTCATGGAATTTTTCACCCGCCGCAACGATGCCCGGTTTGCTCATCTGGGCATCAACAGCATCCGAGGGCATTTGATCCTCAAAGAACAGGCCATAGATGCCAAAATGGGTGTGGCCTTGGCCGAGGAGGAAGAAAACAACGACGTCATTACCCCTGATTATGATGTGGCGGAGGCGGAAAGAATCCTTCAGGACGATACCCTATTCCGGGAAGTTGTGGTGCAGCGAAGCCGCTCCTACGTCAAAAAGCGTGAACAGTCCCATACTGCACAACTTCTTTTCCCAATGCGTCAACCCCCAACAGTGGCCGCCTATTCCTTGAAATCCACATACGGTGGGCTTCTTAAAAACATCCGGACGGTTTTCGATCGTGATGATCCCCAATTGAAGCTTCCGATCTACTATCCCCGTGCCTATGCCAGGAAGCCGGCGGAATCGTCCGAGGACCGTAAGGAAGAGAATCGTCAACGCCAGATCGTCGGCCTGATCCGCACCACGATGCTCAAGCGGTTTGAGAGTTCATGGAAGGCCTTTCAATATACCTGCGAAGATCTGCTTCTGAAGCTGCTTGCCGCCCTGAACAGCCTCGATCCCGCCCGTTACGATAAATGGCGAGAAAGCAATGCCTTGCTATTTTATGCCGTGGAAAAGCACATGAAAGAGCGTTACGATTCCCCGGCAGACGCAGAGGAAACCGAAGAGGATGACCTGATCGACCTGTATGCCGACAGCGTCCCCATTCTGGACAAGCGCCTCTTCAAGATCAAAGAAATGCTGAACGACATTGAAAAGGATCTGAATTTACTTGTGACTTTCCTGACCCATCTCGACGGATTGTCCGCCGCTTCTGATACCAAGATCCAGAAATTGATTGACCTTTTAAGTTACGATCCTCTCATGAGTTGCCATAAGGTCATCATCTTCACGGAATTTCGTGACACAGCCCGTTATCTCTTCAGCACCCTGCAGGAAAAGGGAATAAAGCACCTATTTGAAATCGACAGCAGTACCAAGGCGGACCGCCTGGAGATCATCCGCCGTCTGGCCCCCTTTTACAACTATGACACGGAAGAAAAACACAAGAAGGCATTGGCCAATCCAATCCGGGTTCTGATCTCCACGGACATCCTCGCCGAGGGCCTTAATCTCCAGGATGCCTTCCTCATGGTCAACTACGACCTGCACTGGAACCCTGTCCGGCTGATGCAGCGCATTGGCCGTATTGATCGGCGTATGAATCTGGAGACGGAGGCCCAAATCAAGGAAGCCCGGCCAGTAGAGAAAGACCTCCGGGGCAAGGCCTGGTTCTGGAACTTTCTCCCGCCCGATGAATTGAACGATCTGCTCAGCCTTTATCGAAGGGTATCCCACAAGGTGTTGCGCATCTCAGAAACTACCGGTCTGGAGGGAGAACAGCTTCTCACGCCCGAAGACCACTTCAACACGCTGAAGAACTTTAACGAGGCCTATGAAGGCAAGGTAAGCACCGAGGAACAGCTCCGTTTGCTTTTGAATGAAGCGCTCAAAGATAACCCTGGGCTGGAGGAGACGCTGCAGACCATGCCAGGCCGAATCTTTTCCGCTAAGGATTCGCCATTCCAATCAACGGGCATCTTTGCTTGTTACCGCTTCCCCTCGCCGAACAACAAATCCAATGCAGAAAACTTAGGGGAGTTAAAATGGTATTTCCTTCCTGACCATGCAACTGTGCCCATAACTTCCCTTGAGGAAATCGACAAATTCATTGTATCTGAAAAGAATACTCCGTGGAAAAGCGGGCACCCCATTCAAGAACGGCGAGAGCGCCTCAAGCTGATCGAGCAGCATATCAAGACACAGGAACTGCGCATAAGGAAAACGACAACCATGGCGCAGGTTGCCGGCGACAAGGACGTGACCAATCGACTCCAGCTTGTCGCCTGGATGGATATTTCATAGAGAAAGGGGGCTTATGGCAAAGAATAATCAGCCTGCAATGCAACCTGTTCCTCGGGAAGCCATTGCGGATGTCCGTGATGAGTCAGACTTCGTCGAATTGCTCCGCCGGGAATTATCCTGGCCGATACCGGAACGGCTGGAGCGGCTGGACGAGGTCGTCATTCCTCTCGATCTTCAGCAGGACTTTGGCTTTCCCGCCGGGGAAGATCGGATTCGCATCTCCCGACTGTTCAATCTCTCGGAGGATCAGCCCTGGGGTATTTTCCTCTTCGAATTTAAAACAAAACGACCTTACCTGACCCACCTGCGGAGGCTGCTCCGCGTACTCAGTTCCCGGCGGACCCTGCGCGCCGGAGATCCCATCTGGAATCGCAGTGACCTGTTGTTCATCTGCACCCGCGACTGGAAGGAATATCATTTTGTCCACTTTGCCGGTGAGAAGCCCGAAAGCGCCGTTATCAGTTCCTTCGGCTGGACGGGGCCGGAAGATCCCTTTCTGTACACGCTCTGCAAACACAACCTTCCCCAACTTCGCCTTCCTGAGGCCGATGCGGCCGGCGCAGTTGATCCTGAAATATGGCGAAGCCAATGGTCGGACGCCTTCAGCATCAAGCCCGTGACCGATGAATTCTACAGCACTCTCAAAGAGGTTTTTGACGCTGTTCAGGCCGGAGTCAGGGGCCTAAAGGGAGAGAACCGGCGGTTCTTTGCCGAACTGCTCGTGAACCGACTGATCTTTCTGAAATTCGTGGAGAAAAAAGGATGGCTTGCCGGCGATAGGGATTATCTTTACAACCGCTTCAAACAGCATGGCCGCAAGAACTACTGGCGGAATTTTCTTTTCCACTTTTTCTTTGAGGGCCTCAATACAGAACCAGGGCAACGATCTGCTAACGTTGAGGCACTGCTCGGCGACGTCCCCTTCCTGAATGCGGAACTCTTCGCTAAATCGGACAAATGGGACGATGAAACGGTAGAAGTGGTGAACAATGTCTTCGATTTGCTTTTTGACAAGCTGCTCAATCCTTACAACTTCACGGTCTGCGAAACCAGCCCGCTGGACGTAGAGGTAGCCTTCAACCAGGATCTGCTCGGCTACGGATATGAAGAACTGATTGCGGATCAGCATGGCCAGGGAGCCTATTACACCCATCCTACTGAAGTCAACCTCATGTGCCGAGAGAGCCTTCGGGCCTACCTGGAAGCGCGTTGCCCTGATGTGGATAAAGAGACCATCGGCAAGCTTGTTTATGGTGAGCTGAATGCAGACGGATCTGCTATTCATCTGTCTCATCGAGATCTCCTGGCACTCTATGAAGCGCTTCATGATGTAACCGTTGTCGATCCCGCCCTGGGTTCAGGTACATTCCCCGTTGCAATGATGAAGCATCTCTTTTTATGCCTAACCACCTTGGGAAACATTCTGAAAGGTGTGGCAGCCTTTCAGACAAAGATCAAGTCGCATGAACTGACAGATCCAGCCGATGCCTTTCAACTGAAACTGCACATCATCGAAAAGAGCCTCTATGGATGCGATATTGATTACTTCGCTGTTCAGATTGCCAAGCTTCGCTTCTGGATCGAGCTTATGGTCAACTGCGATGAGCCATCCGCATTGCCCAATTTTGACTTCAAGCTGGTCGTAGGCGATGCCCTTGTTAGCGTCGTCGGCACTACGCCGGAAGGGAAACCAATTGCGCTGGAAAATATCCTGGGTCACCCGACTAAAGGCCAGAATTCTCTCAACAAGATTTATGTGGACCAATATGCCGAGTTGAAAAAAAAATATTTTGCCGTCAAGGACAGTGGTGAATGTGATGAATTAAGGGCGCGAATCGAAGAGGCAAAGGAACAACTCCTGATCAACCTGGGAATCAGCATTCCAAAATCCAGGAGAACGGACAAGCATGTCCTCTGGCAGATTGACTTTGCCGAAATCTTCTCAGGAGAGAATCCAGGATTTGACATTGCGATCGCCAATCCGCCGTATTTAAGACAAGAGTTAATAGATAAGGCATTTATTGCATTTGACATCACCGTGACAAAGATGATTCTGCGGACATTGTATCAGAGGATTTTAACTGAGGATGTTGATGGAAAGGCAGATATTTTCATTTACTTCTTCTTTAGAAGTCTTATGCTCCTAAGGCAAGATAGGGGTGTGCAGTGTTTTATCTGTTCTACCTCGTGGATGGATGATGATTTCGGAGCGTCGCTGCAAAAGTATTTAAGTAAGAATTGTTCTGTCGGGCACGTCTTTGAAAACCAAGAAAAACGCTCTTTTGAATCTGCCGATATAAACGCTGCAATTAGCATATTTACACACACGACGGAGAACAGTGAAGATGCAAAATTTAATTTTGTTTCATTTGGCAAAACTGACGTGCCGGCCCCATTTTGTGACATTAATAGCTCAGGTAGTATTAATAATAAATTCTATAAGAGAGCTCAAGTGGCGAAGAATGAGCTCTTCCCTCAATTAGGTAAGCACAATGTACTAATAAAGAATGGAAAATGGGGGACGCGTTTCTTACGAATGCCTTTATGCTTGAAAAAACTTATAGATCTTAACAAAGAGAAATTTGTATTTCTCGGCGATCTCTGCGCCTTTGAATACGGCTCGAAACCAGGTATCGTAGAGTTCTTTATTCTCGATAAGGAAAAGATTAAGTATTACGGAATTGAAGAACAATTTATTCATCCGATAATTACGTCTACACGGGAGATAGAAAATCTGACTATTGAAAAAAGGAAGATTAGTAAATTCGTTTTTTCTTGTGCTCACTCAAAATCATTTCTGCGTAACAATAAATTGAGAGGTGCATTAAGTTACATTGAATGGGGCGAGGCCCAAGTATCAGTCAAGGGAGCATCTCATACTGTCGCCGGTATACCATGGCCAGAAGTTAACTCTGTTTCAACTAATAAGCCTTATTGGTATTCTGTAAGATTAAAAAAGCCTGGGCACTTTGTTGTGCCTGCCTTAATTAGAGAAAGATTTTTTTATGCACAGAATAGACATCGTTTATTTGATACAAATATGTTTTATCACGGTACTTTTGATGACGAGAAGGATGTCGCATTATCATGTGCTATTCTTAATTCTACTATCACGTATTTTGTTACAGAGGTATATGGTCGGTTAAATATTGGAGGTCGGTTAAATTTATATGGAACCGAGTATCTTCAATTGCCAATATTATCACCAAAAAAAGTTGATATACTGAGTATAAATAAGATCTTGGAAGCTTATGACGCACTTTCAATAAAAAACGTTATGCCGATAACCGAAGAGATAAAAAAAGAAGAACGTAAAGCACTCGATATGGAGATCATTAAAGGCTTCAATCTCCATAAAGCTGTAAGTATCGAAGTGATTTATGAATCTCTTTGCGAGATGGTTTTCAAGAGAATTCAAAGAGAAACATCTGAGGGTAATTAACGCCATGAGAGAACCGTTTCTAAATTCAAAAGATGCAGAAAAATGGTTTTTAGAATCTCTTAGGATTAGAGGGTACGAAATCAAAGAAATCAGAGATCTAAGAATAAGAAGCGGTGGAGGAAAAATTATCACACAGAAATTAGCAGTTACCACTAGCTCAGAAGTCTTTCAAATTGCTTTTTGGTCCAAGCTCTACCAATTGATAGATACAGCTGACTTAAGAGAAGATTTTGCGAAAGAACGAGATATAAAACTTAAATCAGTCTTACGATCATTTGGCTACGGTAATATTGACGTACTGGGAATTCAGATGTCTGCAATACTGCAACTGATTGGCTTGGAAACAGAAGGCTTATTTGCTCATCTCGTTTTTTTAGTCAAAGATGGTCGAACATTTTGGTGTAAAGCAAGGGATTTTTATAATTTTGTTACGCGCTATGATTCTTTCCTCATTCACGCACCTACGTATGGCGGCGAATTCTGCATAGTGCCCATAGGCTGGTTGTTAAAATGGGATGATCCTATTATTGCCCATCCGATAATCGCATAGGAGGTGTTTTGAAAGCAATCGGGATAGATTTTGGTACAGGCAATTCGGTTCTTGCTGAGTGGCAAGGCACAAAAACAGTACTCTTCGATCAGATTGGAGATAATGGCGCGGTCTGTTCAGATATTGTTGTTGAGGACTCCGATAAGATTCTGGCTGACCCGGCGCTCGTATATGAAAAGCTACCGAAAAATAGGAAGCTTGAAACCGCCGTAAAACGAAGGTTACTTGAAGCTCTTGAAAATGTAGATGGAGCAACTGTTGAGTACCTGATGTCATGTGCGGCTGCCCGCCTGAAATACGTCTTTGATGCCTTCAGTGCACAAAGCGAAGAAAAGGTAGTGAAAACCGTATTGACCTGTCCGGCGAATACAGGCCAGGCCTATCGCAATGTCCTCATGGAAATCGGTAAGCAAATTGGATTGCCGGCAGTGGACATCGTGGATGAACCGACAGCCGCCGCCGTGCATCACGGGCTGAACGAGGTCGCAAAGAAAAATGAGCGCTGGATGGTGGTCGATTGGGGTTGTGGAACTTTTGACGTATCACTGATCCAGCGGGAAAAGGGCAAAGCGGATCTTCGGGTGGTCTGCGTCAAGGGGGATAATCAACTGGGCGGCTATGACATGGACAGGCTGCTTGGGGATCATCTAGCCGAAAAATACAAAATACCTTCTGATGATCTGAATTTCTACGAAGTGGAATCTCTCAAGAAAGAGCTCAGTGACAACAAAAACCTTGAGACAGCGTTAAAGCTCAAATCCGGCAAAAACATCCAGGTAAAATATGCCCGCGAGGAACTTGAAGGCCTTGTTCAGCCCCTTCTCAATCGTGCAAAGGCCCTGATCGATGAAGCATTGAAATCTGTCGGCTGGAGTGATGTGGATTGCGTGATTGCCACCGGCGGTCCTATCTTGATGCCCTGTGTTCGCGCCATACTGTGTGAAGCCACCGGTTATGATGAAAGTGAGATTCTGTGCAAAGAGCCCCTGACAAGCGTGGCTCTTGGTGCGGCGAGACTCGCGGAAGTGAAGAGACGGGGTGGGCTGGTTGTCACGAATAAGGTTGCGAAATCCATCGGGGTGCGTGTCAAGGAAGACAGCAATGATGATGCCTATCATGTAATCATCTCACGTGGCGAGGATCGCCCGGTACGCCGGGATGTCAAACTCACGACAAGCATCGATCTTCAAGACATCATTCAGGTCGAGATTCGTGAAGGGGACAACATGGCCAGCGCCGTTGCCAATTCGCTTCTCGCGCGGTTGAACGCCGTTGTCCGTCCGGACAATAAAGGCGCTGTGCAATTACGTCTGCAGATTGCCTTGGGAGATGCTGGCGGCATGGAAGCATACGTGGAACCGGTTGGCGACGCCAATACGGTGCGTGAGGTCCAGGCTGTCGGGGTTCGCATTGAAAAGGATCAACGGGAAACGGCAACCGGTGAGTTGCGCACAGATGACCCCCTTTCAGAATTCAAGGATCAAATCCTCGATCGCGAAGCCGACCCTGACACAGCAAGGCAAATCTATGAACGGCTAAAGATTAAGTATCACCCTGACCGTCAGCCGGAGAAGCGTGATTACTGGAATGAACGCCTTGCCGCTCTCGATGAGGCATTCAACCGATATCTGGAGGAAGTGGAGCGGCGGATGCGGGCGTCCAGTGTCCCTGATCTTCCCTGGGACAAAACCGATGAGCTGTCCAAGATCATAGTGGATGAAGTACTGGCTCAGCGCCTCACTCATTGCCTGGCTAATGAAATCGGAACCGTGGAGCAAAAGAATTTGATGCCGGGATTGTTGAAACGTTTTCCGGACTATCGGCGCGTTCTGGCTTCTTACCTTTCCGCCGTGAAGAGGAATCCCATTTTACAGAAGATGCTAAGCGAAGACGACCGTCCCCACGTCGGCCTGGTGGTTCTTCTCCAGAATTTACCGGGGAAACCCATCCGCGAGCGTCATGAGGTATTAAAGGCGGCATACCGTGTCAGCACGGATAAAGTAAGGGCTATGATTGCCGATCCCAAACTCGATCTGGAGGCGCTGTATCAAGAAGTCCCCAAAGTGGCCGAGGCGGCTGTGAATCCCCTGACAGGGAAACCAGTGGGTCAATCTGCAAATGCCAAATTGGATTTGAAATTCGAATATAAGGGCGGAAATACTCATATAGGCGGCAATACCTTCCCAGTGAAAGAACAGATCAAGCAGGTGGCGCAAACCGCCGGTTCGAGAGCAAAATGGGATGGTAAAAATAAACTGTGGGTCATAGAAGGTAAAAAAATAACCGAAAAAGACTTTCAATAATGCATGATATAGTCGTCAGTGATGAATTTCTAAATGCCCTCGATGCCCTGCCCGTCGATCTGAAAGAGCGAGCGCTTCAGAAAATTGGGCTCCTTGCCGAAAATCCGGCCCATCCTTCCCTCAATGCCCATAAACTGAACCGTGCCCCCGGCAAATGGGAATGCTATATCACCGACAATCATCGCCTTATCTTCGAACCTGGCGGCGATGAAATCCGCCTTTGGAAGATCGGCGACCACACAGTTGTGGATAGGGTCCACCTTCTGTCCTTTTCACCTCATACATCCTTCCGCCGGATAGATTCAGAACCACCTCAGGTAAGTGAAGCACGGTTGTTCGAGATTCCAGAGGAATGGCTGAAGCAACGGGCGGAAACTGGCGTGAATCCATTTGCCCTCCTACCAACGGCGCATCTGCGAGTGCTGGGGGTACCGTCCCATCTGGTACGTGCTGTCCGGGCGGCCCCGTCGGTGGAAGAAATCGGATCGATACCGGGCCTACCCAAGCATACGATCGAATGGCTGCTGGAACTGGTTACGAATCCGGCACTGAACGGCGTGCTGTTTGATACGGGAAGGCTGATCTTCCGCACAACCCTGGATCGGTTGCAGGGCTACTGTGAGGGAAAGATCAAACGGCTCATGCTGAATTTGGAACCAGAGCAGAAGGTTTATGTAGATCGTCTCATCGAAGGCTCTTTCCTTCTTCGGGGATGCGCCGGCTCGGGTAAAACAACGGTGTCCATCTACCGGGCGATAAGGTTTGCGGAAACAGGAGGACGTGTCCTCTTTCTGACTTTCAACCGGACTTTGGCCGTGGCAGCCCGGACGCTGATTGCAGAGTTGATCGGGCCGATACCGACCAATTTGGAAGTGATCCATATCGACGCCTGGCTCGTCCGCTTTCTCAGGGAACGCGACCATAAGATCAAGATTATATCCAATGCCGATCAGCGCAACCTCTTCCTGGACGTGATCAAATTTGTTCAAAAGCATCAAAGTTCCTATGTTTTTGACATGCCCTGGTATTTCTTCCGCGACGAGATCAGTCGTGTGATCAAGGGTAATGGCCTGAAGAAGGAGGATGAGTACCTGGCCATCCCCCGATACGGAAGAAAAACGGCCTTGAAACGGAAGGCGCGCTCTATCACTTGGGCGGTATATGAGGCCTATCAGCAGGGTTTGAAGAGCCGCGATGTGATCGACTGGCAGGATGTAAGCCTTTTGGCCTATCGAGAGCTGTTCCGGAATCCCTTGGCCGCGCCTTATGATCATGTCGTTGTGGATGAGGCGCAGGACCTGACGGCCATGCAGGTGCGCATCGCCCAGCGGATGATGAAAGGGTCAGGCGACACAGAGGTAAGAAGCATCTTTCTTGTCGGAGACGTCGCTCAAACACTGTATTCTCGGGGTTTTGCCTGGAAGCAGGCCGGTCTTCAGCTTCAGGGGAAAAGCGCCAGCATCCGACGGAATTTCCGCAACACGTGCCAAATCGCCGAAACCGCCGCCGCCCTCAATTCCTATAACCGTATTGTCCGGTTGGCGGAAGACTATGTGGATCCGCAATTCACCCATCGCCAAGGGCCATGGCCGATCGTCCTCCAGTGCGATATCACCTCGAGGGAGGTGAAGGCGGTCAGCGAAAAGATCCTGAGCCTGGTGGGCGACAATCGCTTCCGGCTGGCCGATTTTGCCGTGGTCTGCCCGACCGTGAATCTATGCGACATCTTTCTTGAAGGCCTGAAACGCGTTGACATTCCTGCCATCGTTCACACCCAAGAACAGTTCGACATCCTGGAAGAACAGGTTAAAGTGTTAACCATCCACTCGGCAAAGGGGCTGGAGTTTCCCGTCGTGTTTCTTGCGGGACTGCATGAGGGCACTCTACCGCAACGCAGAAAACCGATGGATGACGAGGAAGCAAACATCGCTCTTGAGAGGGATCGGACCCTCATGTACGTGGGTATG
>Ga0208040_1002440_pt1 | contig 16305 bp, 19 predicted proteins | sample AD_UKC083_MetaG_FD_184431 | JGI IMG/M metagenome (GOLD analysis project Ga0208040, IMG submission 184431) | Active sludge microbial communities of municipal wastewater-treating anaerobic digesters from USA - AD_UKC083_MetaG (SPAdes) (version 2) | ecosystem: Engineered > Bioreactor > Anaerobic >...
ATATTTTCACATGGGGATTATGATAACCTCATAAAGCAATTAAGGACCACATAACCACCGGATGCAGCCCATCCGCATAGCATCGGGCTGATCCCATAGTTAGACATACGGCAAAGGAGACAGACAAAATGAAAGTCAAGATATTCTCAGTGCGGGCCGATGAAAGTTTCCAAGCTATAAGGATGGGGGACAAAACCAGGAGATTTTCCGCAAACGAATTTCTGGAGGGTGAAATACAAAAGTTTCTGGATGACAACCCAAAGGCCCAAGTTAAACATATCCAGTTCCAGTCTATTGCCATCGTACCAAAGACAGCCAGTTGGAACACGGCCAACACAGACATAGACTGGGAAATGGAAAAATCCGTGTTATATTGTTTGAAGAGTAGATTCGGTCAAACAGGAGGCTATTAATGAAACTTACAGCAATTATTGAGCGTGAAGGTGACGGGTATGTTTCTTTGTGCCCGGAGTTAGATATCGCGAGTCAAGGCGGTAGCATTGAGGAAGCTCGAGATAATCTTCGAGAAGCGTTGGAACTCTTTTTTGAAGCAGCATCTCCCGAGGAGCTTAACCAACGTCTTCACGGCGAGATTTTCGTAACTCAAGTTGAGGTGGCATTTGGGTAGGCTACGAATTCTTTCTGGCAAAGAGGTGTGCTCTATTCTATCCAGGCATGGCTTCATCGAGGTGCGTCAACGAGGTAGTCACATCGTAATGCAAAAAAAGCTTACCAGGGGCACAATAACGGTTCCTGTCCCAAACTATGACGAAATCAGAATCGGAACGCTTCAATCCATCATCCGCCAGTCTGGGTTGCCTCGTGGTGAATTTGAATCATAAGTTCATAGTGCCTAACAACCGCATCAACTCGGACTTGCAATTCCGCTGCGCTCCATTGCCAGCCAGTTATGCGAAACGTTATGCCCACAAAAAAGTAGCATTGACTGCTACATATAAAGTACGCTATATTATACATTATATGTGTGAGGTGCCATATGAGAAGAATAAGAGTCAATGAAGACATAAAACCAATGTCCGAGTTCAGAACCGGCATTGCTTCCTTCCTGAAGCAAATACACGATACCAAGCGCCCGCTCATCATTACACAGCATGGGAAAGGCGTGGCAGTTCTCTTGGATGCGGGCGAGTATGAAGCAATGCAGGAAAAGATCGAACTCTTACAGGATATACAGACATCCATCAGCCAGATAGAAGGCGGACAGGGTGTGGATCATGAACAGGCCAAAGTGATGGTACTAAAGCGTATCGGATGATGAAGGTTTCCTGGTCTCCCCTCGCGATCGATAGAGTGTCGGAAATAGTAGAATACATAGCGAGAGACAATCCCGAAGCCGCTAAAAGCTGGGTAGACACCGTTTTTGAAAAGGTGGCAAGTCTGACGTCACATCCTGAAAGTGGTCGCGCTGTGCCGGAAGTCAACAACAGGGCCATAAGGGAACTGATATACGGGAACTATCGAATAGTCTACCGGGTGAAAGATAAGCGGGTTTCTATTCTTACCGTTTGTCACGGTAAACAGATCCTGCCCGCTGATGAAATAACGGCATAACCATAGGATCTTTCCCTGAAGAAGAATGGGTGGACTAAAATTGGTGAAAATAGTGGATTAGTTTTGACGATAATTGACAAATGGAAATAGTTGCCGGAGAGAATGCATGTTATTTGCTCCTGGCTTTTATATCACTGAAGATGGAATTGAACTGGAGGGGAACAAAAATAGGTAAGGTACGTCCTAATTTACCCTTCTTCAAGAAATTTACACAATTATGTTGACAGTACCTACGCCGTAGAAGGAGGCACGAATGAGGAAAACTTCCGTTGCAGTAATAATGATCTTCGTACTCTGCTTTACCACCATCCAAGTGCTTGCTCAAGGTGGAGGAGTAGAGTGGAAAAGACTTAATCAAGAGGTTGAGGAGCTTTATCGCGCTGGACAATATGATCGAGCAGTAACAGTCGCACAGGCGGCATTAGAAGCCGCAGAGAAAAATGCGGGTCCCGACCACCCCAACGTGGCCACGAGCCTTAACAATCTGGCGGGGCTTTACAAAGCCCAGGGTGACTATGCCAAGGCAGAGCCGCTCTTCAAACGCTCCCTCGCCATCAGGGAAAAAGCGTTGGGTCCCGACCACCCCGATGTGGCCGTGAGCCTTGAGAATCTTGCGGAATTATATCGCGCTACAAATCGGTGGGCGGAAGCCGAGAAGCTGGAGGCGCGTGCGAAAATCATTCGTGCAATCAAACGATGATAACGACTAACAAGGCGCTGCACCGGACTTGCAATTCCGCTGCGCTCCATTGCCAGCCGGTTACGCGAAACGTTATGGCAAAAATTGAGGAGGATTAGAAGGAATCTATTATGTCCTGTTGAGATTGCTCGGGTAGTCCCATCGGTATGAAAAATCATTTGGGAAAAAGTAGAAGAGATTGAAAAGCCATAGCAAGTCAGTGCAGCAAACGCGGCGGTGTAGAGGACCATTTTCATTTTCCTATCCCGCCTTCTGGTCTCACGCGTTACACCTTGCCCGGCTGGGCCGCGTCGCCGAATTCTACGTTATGCAAAGAGAATATAGAAATAGATTGCACCTGTTCACCACCGGTATGATATAATACCATACTATGAACAGGAGGCAGGTATGGGTAAAGAAAAGATCGCGATAACGCTCGACGAAGAATTCATTGAAGAGCTGGATAAGCTTGTTGATCGACGTGTTTTTCAAAGCCGAAGTCATGCAATCCGGGAAGCTGTCTCTGAAAAACTGGTGCGACTGAAGCGCAATCGCTTGGCAGCGGAGTGTTCAAAACTCGATGCGGCTTTCGAGAAGGCGATGGCAGACGAGGGCTTAGTCGAGGACGTGAGCCAATGGCCAGAATACTGAGGGGAGAAATCCGCTGGGCGGACCTCAACCCCACGAGAGGTCGTGAGCAGTCCGGCTTGCGCCCGTTCCTGGTTCTGAGCCACGACGTTTTTAATGAGAGGTCGGGGACCGTAATTGCGGTGGCGCTCACAAGCCAACCTCAGAAGGCAGGGTTCCCTTTAACCATCGAGTTGAAGTCCAAAGACCTTCCAAAACAGTCCTGGGTTAAGATCAGTCAAATCCGGACTCTTTCGGTCGAGAGAATCGGGAAAGTAATTGGCAGGACATCTATAGAGCAGTTGACACAGATTATCGAAGGCCTAAATGAAATTATTGCATAACAAGCCGTTGCACCCGACACTGTACTAGCGCGGGCGAATTCGTCGTTGGGCGTTGCGAAGGGGTAGATGATGACCATGTTCTGGATACTTGTTGCTGCTGTGGTCACTGCTGTTCTGATTTACCGTGTATTTCGATCTTACGGCAAAACCAGTGGTAGCTCTATACGCTCGGAAAAAATGGCCGATGCGGTATATGTCTGTGCTTCTTTTACGATACGGAGCTTATACGCCGCCGTAAACTTACGGCGTACTGCTTTTTCAGGTACTTCAGGATCAGGGACTGCCCTGATATCTGTTTTTGCTGCTTTCTGCTGCTATTAAATCTTTCTCTTTCATTCCATTTCTCCTTTCCGCCCTTATAGTCTAAACTATCTGGTGAAAAGTGTCTCATATATATTGGCACAGAGGGCGGGATGATTAACAATAAAGGCATCGCTTAGGCCTTGGCCAGGGATATTTTTTGCCGAGTTCATATAATATCTTTACATTTATCGATACATGTAGTACCACAATATAGGTAGTATCCTTAAATGAGGCAGTCTTATTGGACATCCAGCCATGTCGGGGTGGTGTCTTCTGGCTGTCTCTTATTTTTTGTTATTTTAATCTGAAAGTATATCTCTTATATACAGAAGATTGTGAGAAAAAGAAGGGTTAATAGGGTTAAATAATAATGTTAGAGATGACAGGGGGGTAAAATAAAAAGACTTGACAATCTTAAAGGAATCACTTCAAAATATTTTGTGTTTATTGTATTTAATTTTAAAAAGCATGATCTAACATTGCTTTGCCATCCACATAAAGATATAAACAATTGAATGAAAACACCATATAAAATGAGTAAAAAACCAGTACAGAACTTTATATTACTATTGGCCTCAATCATTGTGGGTTTGTTTATATGCGAAATCTCCGCCCGGTTAGCGTTATTCATAAGAACACCGGGGGGATGGTTTTTGACAAGGATATTGTTTATACTTACAAACCAAATTCGATATCCGAAAATGTCAAACTAAACAACCTGGGCGCTGTTGGTGATGATCTAAGTTTAGAAAAGGATGGGAACGAAATCAGAATAATTCTTCTGGGGGGGGTCAACATCATTCAATGAAGAATATGTGGCTATAGTAAAAAGGATCGTTTCTGCACGTCACAGAGATTTAAGTGTTAAGGTTGTCTCGTGGGGGAAACCGAGATATACATCATATAACAACAAGGTTAACTTTGAAAAAAATATTCTTTCTTACAAACCTGACATCGTTGCCCTTTATATGGGGATAAACGACAATTTGTACAATGCATTCCCGTGGCTTGATGGGTTGCCTGATATCGGTTATTTTAACTGGTGCACAGTAAATGAATCGATTGCGGTGAAACTGGTAAAGTACTTTTTTATCGACAAAAGGATTAGGTCAAAGCCTGATTTTTCAGCTAACGAGATGAGGAGCAAAGACATCTTTCGTTCAAATATTACTGCAATCATCAAAATGGCTCGACAAAACAACGTAGGCGTTATTCTTTCAACATTTGCCATATCATATCCTTCAGATGACCAGTTAATGTTGAAAATATTAAAATCAAAAGAAAAGCAGATGGAACATTCATGGGGCAAGACTGAATCAGCGGTGATGGGCGTAATGGAACATAACAAGATTGTCAGGCAGTTATCCGGACAATATAAATTACCTTTAGCCTTAAATTATGAATTGATACCTAAAAATTCTATTTATTTTATTGATATGTGTCATTTTACACCAAAAGGAATTGAACTACTTGGGACAAATATGGCAAATACTATCTTGCAAAGCGGTTATATCAAATAATCATCAATAAATTATTTGCATACAATAGAGATTCTGCTGGCTTACCTTTGAAGCATTCAAATGTATAATCTATAATCTATTTATTTCCTTAATTCAAGTTGTTGGATATATTTTACAACAGCGCCGGCAACTCTATAGTTACCCTCTACCGAAAAATGTTTTATTTTTCAGTATAATATTTATTTTAATCCTATAGTATGATCAGAAATTTCTTTCGTTCATCGCTCGAACTGTCCATTCAATAGAAAACTTTGATGTTTACATGGGGGAAAAGCCATTTTTACAGTATTCATTTGTGTTTTTGGGTAGATTTCTTCTTTGCGCGCCAATCTCAGTTATTTCTATAGAAAATTCTCGGTACTGTCAACATAATACAATTGGTTTACTATCAAACCAATATAAGTAAGCCAATTTTGGCAATTTGATCATTAATGTAATATTTTTTTGTAAAAACTCTTTATTGAAATATAGCCCTGTATAGGCTTTATTTTCTTATATAATACGTTACATTTCAACTCGCTTGCTCCAAACCTCTTTTTAAAGGTTTTCACCCCTTCAAGATGAGCACTTGTATTAAAATCAAACCATTTATAACCATTGACACATGCATCTCTCATAATTTCCATAAACAGAAAGTTCATAGGCCTTTTAGAGAAGTATGCCTCAAGATTGGCTGCATGCCAGCAAACAAGGTGTTTTTTTGCATAAAAACATAGTCCTCCTGCAATCACAACAGAGCCATCACGTACCAGCCACAGTTTTATGTTTGGAGAACCACGACGAAACAGCAATTGAAAAAAATCCCATTCTATTTTTGAGAGTGCCGATTCACCCCAACGTCTCAGGGAATCCAAATAAACGTTATAATATTCTTTCCAATCTTTTTCTGTCTCGGCAATTAAAATGCTCAAACCCTCTTTCTGTGCCTTCCGGAATGAACATTGATGTCCGTGATAGCACCTATCGATTACACCATCAAAACCACAGTCAAGGTTAACTGCATAGGTCTCGTCTTCCTCTATTTCATAAATACAGTCAAAATTAGAAAAACATTTAAAATCAATAAATGCCGAAGAGGGATCATATGGGTTCCATCGCCAGACAAGGTTTCCAAACTCATCCATTAAATATTTCAAGAGATGATTCACATGATCTTGTGTCAGTTCAGTCTCCGAAATCCAGTTACCAAATTGGCCTTCCGCGGTAAGAAAAAAATTCTTAATTGCCTTTTTTCGTGTCTGCATCGTAAATGGGAAAAGGGCTGATATTGAGTCTGAAAAGAATGCAATATGTGGAAATGGCTTGTTATACCCTTTTGTATATTCGCTCCATATCTCAGCCCATTCTCGCGAATGAAAGTATGTTCCGTAGTCGCAATTTGCCCATATCCTGTCCCATTCTTCGCTCGTAGCTGGTCTTATTTCATCAAGGATCAATTCTTTCATGATTTTTTTGTACCTCTTACTGAAAATGATTTACCAGAAGAGCTCGTCGATTTTCCATCATCAACAATCAATTTATACACAGCATACTCACCGTTTTCAAATATCTTTGTAAAATGGCATGACTTTGAAATATCATCAATAAACCTCATCCTGCCTTCTTCTTCCATGTCGTATTTATATACAGCAACGTACTTTATCCTATATTTTATTATCTCATCTATATGGTAGTTCACTACTGAGATTCTATCTGTATATAGTCTTAACGCCCTCGGTTTAAAAAATGCAATAATATCCCTTTTACCTGTGGAATTCTTAATGAAATTAATCATTTCTGAAGCACGGTTTGAATAAGGGCCTTCTAAAGTTTCATGCTTGTCAATGAATGTTTTTCTCACATAATTAATATCTCTCAAAAAATAACTAACCATAAAAACAACTATCAAAAAAACAATTGAGCAAACGAATATGTTTCGGCATGGCGCTTTTGTGACCCTATCCATTATTTCATTTGCACCCTTAAGAAAAAAATACACATAATATGGCAGCATAGGAAAGATATAACGAATACCTTGGGTTGTGCATGGAAAAGCTAGCAAGATAAAAAGATTGAGCAAAACAAACGATACAAATAAACAATCCTTTCTAAAATTGGCTATTAAGCCAAATAGTAAAAAAGGAAATGTAATAAAGTATAAAATCTTAAAAACGAGTTGGGAACCGAAAAATTCTGATGGCAGCATAGTATAAAAAACAATATTATTCCACAATGTAATTGATAAATTCTGATCTAAAAAAAATGTTACATAACTATTGAAATTTTCTGGAAATAATTTCTTGTTTAGCAAAAAGCATAGAGTTATTGTAACATACGGAATCAATTGCATAAATTCTTCTTTAAAAAATTTCCATTTTAATTTATTTAATAAATCCTTATTTTCTAATAAATGACAAAACAGCAATATAGGAAATAAAACAATACCTTGGTGCCTTATAAAAAACGCATAATAAATTACAAAACCAAGTATAAAATAACTAAAAGATAAAGATACAATATATTTCCTCTCAAATATGAACCGCTTTATAAGATAAATGGCAAACAAAGATAGAAATAAAAAGGGTAAATCCGATAAGACGTTCTCCTTAAAATAGAAAAAGACAGGATTTAATGCAAAAAAAGATACAAGGATTAACCTATTTTTATCATCCAACCTGTCCTTAAAAAGGATAAACAATATTACCAATGAAGACAAAAAAAACAGAAAGACATATATTTTCATTGCTAATATATCAAAGCCAAAAATCATGTATACAGGGCTCAGCATAACAGGGAACCCCCACGGGTAAAAAAAGGGCCCGTGCAATTCAGAAGAATATCTTTCCAGTATCGTCTGTTTTTCGTTTAAATCTCTAATAGAACCTTCAACTATGCTTTTTGCTTGGGCGATATACATTGAAAAGTCATCACCCCATGTATGGCCTGCTTTAAACGATATTAGATTTAAGACTGTGGTTATCAACAAAATAATTACGAATAAAGTGTTTATATTCGATTTTGCTATTTTCTCGTATTTTTTTATCAATTTAAACAATAGTACCTTCTTTATATCTTCTTAATATCTGGCTTATAGAAGTACCGTGTATCCATAAGGTAATATAACCGGATACGCTCAAAGTTAAATAGTTTACCGCGTGCCATAACAAGGCAAACGCCAGGGCGGTATCCTTCAGTATGCCAAAAGGGCTCAATGATACAACGGTCAAATAATGAAATACACCTATATAGCCAGGGGACGATGGTATAAGCATGCCCATTGTTGTTACAACTACAGCGAACATCGTAGCAACTATCTGGATATTTATTTTTAACGCCTCGGCCGCTGTCCAAGCCGTTATATATACAAAAACCCATCCAAGAAAAGTAATCGCGATAATTAGTATTCCTGTTTTCGTTCGCATTACAGCAAACCCATCTAGCAAATTCAATACAAAATTTTGAATCACAGGTCTTTTTAGAAAACCCAACTTCTCCGAAACAGCATTAAACAACAAGACCCATTTGTCCTTCCAGGCTGATAGCACAAACATTGCAATAATTCCAATTGCCGCAAGAATACCTGAAATTTTTGCAGTATGCGACAACAAGGGCGGAAGATAAACAAATGGTAATAAAAAGAGCAAATAAATGAGCAAAGTTGCTAAATCCAATAGATGTTCAATTATTATTGTTGCAGTTGTGCGGGATATTCCAACTGGCTGCTCGCTGACTATTAAAAGGACCCTTGAAACTTCGCCTAAGCGCGCAGGCAAGATATTACTGATAAAAAAACCAGCGCTCAGCGCCGTGAATAGAGAACCAAAAGGTAATTTATGTCCAGGGTAGTAAAGCAACTGCCAACGCCAAGATTTCAATAGCAAAAGTAAAAAAACAGATAAAACAGAAGGTATCAGCCAGAGATAATTTGCATCACGCAAGACCTTCCAGAGACTTGAAAGGTCTATACCCCATAGTGCAAGTACCATCAGACCCGAACTTATTGAAATCTCAATTAATACTTGAAATTTACTGCGTTTTGATTTAATCATGCAGTTTTAGGGGCACTGCCCAGGTCAACAGACAATTTTTTACCATCTCTTGAAAATATCTTATGATGTTTTAGGCCGTGTTTGTTTAGAACAAATTGCACCGATGTCCTCAAAACCCCTAGCCCGTAAACAATGCTTCTGGTAAGATTAATAGATGAGGCTTCTTTAAAATATTTAGTAGGACATGAAATTTCACCGATAGAGAAGCCAAAATAAAGGGCTTGAGCCAACATTTGATTGTCGAAAACAAAATCATCAGAGTTCTCTTCAAGCGGAAGCTCCAATAACACCTGCCTGGAAAACGCACGGTATCCCGTATGATATTCGGATAATTTAGCGCCAAGCAGAAGATTTTCAAAAAAAGTTAGGAACCTGTTGGCGATATACTTATAATAAGGCATACCTCCTCTGAGTGTACCACCACTTATAATGCGTGAGCCAAGCACAATATCATACTGACCTATTGCAACCAAAGAAGCCATAGCCACTAATAGTTTCGGCGTATATTGATAGTCTGGGTGCAGCATTATCACAACATCTGCACGACGCTTCAACGCTTCTTTGTAGCAGGTTTTCTGATTGCCGCCATAACCACGATTCTTTGGATGTCTTATTGTATATATCCCGAGTTTTCTTGCTAACTCTGTTGTTTGGTCGGAACTTGCATCATCGACAAGTATTACCTCATCGATAAAACCAGGCGGAATCTCTTTGTAGGTAATTTCAAGGGTTTGCTCTGCATTGTATGCAGGCATAACGACAATTACTTTTTTGTCATGTATCATTTTCCCTCACATTGAATGATTTTTTAGAAAGCAATCCTATTAGATAATCAAGCGTAATAGCACTAAAACAGATAAGAAGCACATCATAGGGAAGCCTATATCGGATACGTGGCAGAAAAAAGGCATTCATTACCGCACTCATTAAATATACTATTAATAAAAAAATCTCAATCCTTTGCATAGGAAAACGCTTAATGAGATAAAATCTGAATAATGCAAAAAGCAAAATGCAGTAATATGTAATAAACATAATAACATCACGCAGGACTGACTGCTCTGTTCTTGTAGCCAAGTCATTTCTGAAATTAAAATAATTCAATAACTTGCGCAGATAAAGTATCGAAGCATCTTGAGGATTATTTTTAATCCATTCAAATGCCTTTTGCTTATAATATTTATCACCATCAATTTCATCAAGTCCCTTTCTCTTTATTTCATCTGTGTATCTCGAGACATCCACGATTTCTCCCTCATTAGGTTTGCTGTTTTCAGAATTTCCCAGTATAAAGGTTTTACCAGCGTTGGAGGAAAGAATAACAAGGCGATCAAAAACGAGATAATTTCTCACAACCCAAGGTGTCAATACAACAACAACACCAACAATCAACCCGATTATATATAAACGTGGCACTGACTTCCTTAGAATATATGGCGTCGCTAAAAAAACTGGGCCCATAAGGACAAAACTTGGACTAATCATTAAAAGCAAGCCATACAAAACACCGACAATAAACGCCTTTCCTAACGACAGCGAAAAGGCATCGATCATATATATTATAAAAAGAAAAATTGCTGTAGCTATAATCTGAGGATATAGTGTGCTTGCAGTAAAAAAAAGCACGGGGTAGCACAAAACAATCAACGGTACCCACTGTGCCCCAACTACAAAACCATGTTTTCTAAGAATAGCTGTTAGCAAAACAATACAGCACGCTAAGAAAAAAAAGTTAACCATCCTAATCGCAAAAAAACCACCACCTATAGATACAATTGACGCAAGAATCAACGGATAACCTGGAGGATGAAAGGTAGTTGGTATTATTGCATTATCGTCATAGGAATAAATAGAATGTTTTATAACATTATTTGCAATCTTTAAATAATGCCCTTCATCTCTAAACCGAATCTGGTCACCAAGGATAAAGGAGTATACAATTCCCCCCACGATTACAAAAACCAAAGAAAAATATAATATAATTCTGTCAATATTCAAACCTGACACTAAAAGATCCTCGATTTTGATTTACTCATCATAACATAGCGTAAAGAATCACCCTATCTTTCCAACCCAATCAAAAAAGACTTCCACTTTACCAATGTTTCCGCTGCCAGACTTGTTCCCAAATCATTCCAATGGGAATTTTCAAGATTTACCCATAACATTGACGGTCTATACGGTCTAAACACGGGGAATAGGTCAAAATATTCAATACCTGAATCACTAAAAAATTGCTTTAATTTATCATGCATTTCTTTATATGGATACCTATTATTAAGACAGGTCAAAGTCGGAATAATTACATAACGAAAAGAAACATTGTTTTGATTGCAATAATCCCTCATTTTAAGGGCATAATCCTTAAAACTCTTCCAACCAGGCTTCGAGTCACTAAGATTAAAATAATCAGGAGGAAGCAACGATTGGGGTACACCTACAATTTCAACAATTCTATCTTTGTATAGATAATACAAAAATGCAAAAAAAAGAGACTTAGACCTCAAAAACTCTTTGATGTTTTGCCTCCAGCTCTTTGCAACCAATAGTTTTGAATCATCCACAACATCTGATGCTTCCAAAATATCATTTGTAAAGAAAAAAACAATGACCGTGGAAGGCCTGTAGATAGGGGTCAGCCATATCAATCTTTGATACTCACTTTCCGCATTTCCAGCGCCTCCGCTGCCATTAACAACCTCAATGCTATACCCAAGCCCACTTAGTCTTTTTTCAAGTTTATAGGTAATCAAACTCTCCACCGGAATACCATCGCCCCATACAAAAGAATCACCTAACACTAGAATGGTCTTTTGTGCTTTAGGTCTTCGATCCAGTTCACGTTCTCTTAGGCCGAGAGAATTCGTAACATATTCTATACCTTCATGTACAACCCTTTTGTCACCTTTATCTATAACAACGCCAACATGGCTTCCTTGCAGTTTATAGTCCCATAATAAAACTGTCAAACCCTCTGCAATCACAAAAAATACTGCTACAGAGGCAATTGCAAGCAACAAATTATATAACAATCTCCTGATTTTCATGTGCCCTGTTTCTTAATATCCTGAAAAGCCTTAATTGACAATTTCTCATTGCTTCGATTATATTTAAAAATATCATGTCAAGCAACAAATATATTTTAGAGATGCAAATGGCTAGAGGCATAGGAATTCTCCTTGTAACATTTGGCCACAGCATACCGCTAAAGGACGCCTATCCTGCCATCTACAATTTTATATACTCTTTTCATATGCCCATGTTTTTTTTCTTGTCGGGCTTCTTCGCAACTAAATTATTAGAGATAAATTCAATAAATGACTGGCTAAAGAATTTAAGTAGAAGCACATTAAGGCTTGTTATTCCGTACTTTGTAATTAGCTTCAGCTATGGACTCATCAAATATTACATACCGCACATGGTTAAACGCCCTTTTTTATGGGAAGACTTCCTTTATGTGCTTACCATTTATCCGCTCAGCAATCCGGCATTATTTCTCTGGTTTATTTATCTCATTATAATTATGAGGATATTCACGCCAATAATTTCTAAAACAAACTGCTGGCTACTTTTTCTCTTTTTTATTATTTTTCAGTTTTTCCCTGTAAGTTACGATTTATTTGCTGTAGGATGGCTTTTAAACTATTTCATCTATTATTTCATAGGGACTCAAATATCTCAATTTAAAGACAGATTTATTGTTTTAATGGGAAATAGATGGCTAATTAATTTATATCTTACAGCATTTGTTGCAGCATATATTTCGACATTTTATATTGAATGCCAATTCTTGAAGTTTATAACGGCAATATTGGGTTCTTTTTTTGTCATATCTCTTTGTTTTTCGTATTCAAATTTTTTGCCAAAAAGGATTTTAGATACGTTTGGCTTTTATTCGTTGCAGATTTATTTGTTGCAGTATTTCTTCATATTTCCGTTGGCTCATCTGTTTCAGTTATTCAATATAGCTAATATTCCAACAATAATCGCAACCTTTTCTTTTGGCATGATCTGCCCTCTGGCTATTTCGATATATATATTTCCGAAGAGTAGGCTATTGTCTTTGCTTTTTGGAGGTATCGCTCAACATAGTAGCATTAAAAAACAGTAACGGTTTATCTCCTTGATGCAAGATAGCCCCACGTGTAAGTATTGGGTATAACATTTTGAATTGTGAACTCACACATAGCAGCATACCAGTAAATGTCGAGATAATTTTCGATTATAGGCCATGCCTTTAATTCAGGGTAACAATATTGATTTGCCGCTTTATGAACATAGGTTTCTGATTGTCCGAATGAATTTGGATCTAGTGGGCCCAATACTGTTATTCCAGGAGGAGGTGGTTGATTGGTAACGCGAGAATCTACGTGCATAACATTTTGAGGACTTTTATGGCCAATCCCTGTTGTATAGCTCATATTTAACGGGTTTGCCCCTGCACCTGTCTGGGTCGCAAGAACTATTGCGTGAAGATAATGCCTTTTTCCCGTCATTGCGTGTGCCCTTATTATATTCTTACAATCCGGTGTTGTAAAAGTACCTGCAATTGCGGGGCGCCAAGGGTTTCGAGCCCATTTAAAAGCAGTTTTCATTTGAGCATTTATCAGTTTTTCGGCTTCATCAACAATTGCATTCCTACATTTCAATTGAATGCTCTTATTCATCCCCTTCTTTTCTGTATTACAATACACCCATGCAGCATCCTCTTGATCATGGCTATCATACTTACTGATTAACGTCTCCCCACCTTTTAAAGCTGTTGTATCAATAAAGATATCATGCCATTTCTTGAACCCGGTTAATCTAAATAATTCTGCCGCTGCAAGATTACGAGCATCGTTCACTTGATATGATGGGTATTTCGTTTTATTTTTATTTGATTCGTTTTCGGCCCATTCCATTGCCTTAACAGCGCTTTCAGTATAAATATCTGACATCTTTAGATTATGTTTTTTCAATATATAAGCTGCATTTGCAGTTGCACCCGCATAAACATAAGATGAATATACATCAGGGGCAAATGCAAAAACGTTAAGCGATTCCTGCCAACTCGCTTCACCATACTTTGGATGATCTTCAGATTCTATGCCCCCCCTTATGCCGCCTTCTTTGGTTTGGAGACGTCTATAAAAATCAATGCCCCATAAGGCTTCTCTTACAATATCTGGGAAATCTTCTTTTGCCCCTGGTATGGTCAACTCAAGTTTCTCAAAGTATTTAGGGGAATAATCATATAGCTCAAATAAATATCTTGCAGCAATCAGATGCGCAATACGCCTGTCCCAATCACCTGCATCACAATACCCTCCCCATGCATCTGGAACAATTTCAGTGGTTTTTCCATTTATAATTTTCGAAAAACGTTCTTCGTTTTTTCGAAGGCCATATTCAATGTCAAAAAGTGTTGTATTAGTTGCATATATCCTAACTCCATCACCTGGATGAAAATTCCTTGGTCTTTTAAAAGTTGAAAAAGGCGGTCCAATTGCGATCCCGCTCCTTTGATGATACAGAAATCGCGCAGAGATATAAAATGCCTTAGCCCACACATCATCACTAATATCAAATGGATACGAACAACCTACGCCATCAACATAAACACGATATCTACCTGGTTTTTGAAGTTGGCTAAAATCCATTATATATACGTTTGTACCATTAAAATTATGTCCAAAAGCATCCTCATCTTTCTCAAACATTTTTTTAGAAAGCAATATTTCACCTTTAAAAACAACTTCTCCACTTTTTTCATCAATAATATAAAATGGTGTTTTTTCTTTGTAATCAACAGGTCCACCACTACCCATCCATAATGAAAGGAACGCAACCTTTGCTGGGTCATCAGGCCTAAAGCCTATATGGCTTACATGCACTGCCTCGCTTCTCATTTTTGTAGGGTCATAAATAAATGTCTGTCTCGGCAAACCCAATTCTTTGAAATCAATGGTATACTGCTTTCCAGTCTTTAAAGGTTTTAATAACTTAAGGTAAATTACATGTTCGAGTGGTGCTTCCATTTTGGCACCTATTCTTGCAAAATCAGATGGTTTGGTTTTACGAAAAACCGTATATGGTCGACGTGCAACAGATAAATCCGGATCATCGGAAGAACTTATCTCAAAGCTTTCTGTTTTATCGAGCAAAGCCATGTCCAATCTCTCTCCAACTACCTGATCAAACATCATGATACATTTTTCAGTACGCCCAACCAATGAACCAATCCTCTTTCCACGTCTGTCTAACCATAAATCATTCTTTTCCTGTGTAAAAATATCCCTTCTCTCAGGTACATATGGGATCTGCTTTCCATGTACAGCCTTACCGTCAGTCACTGTAACAGCTATTATATCTGAAGATATTGGCCCTATATGAACTATCTTTGGTCTTTCCTGCTCCTGATTTTGTCTATCTGTTTTAAATTCTTTGTCATTGTTTGCATCTGAACTTAGATAAGCCAAAGAAAAAACCAAAATAACCAAAATAATAATGATTACTGCAATCTTTTTACGGGTTAGCATAATTCATCAATCGTTTATTTGATTTTTCACAATTTACCATCTGACGTTTGGCTCTCTTTTCCATCTAATTTCAACATCGTGGGGTTCTTGTATATTTCCGCAATCAATTAGTTCAACCGCCACCCACCAGCAGTTATTTTCATTTATAATCCTTACAGGAACCCATTCGCTTAAAAATCCTCTACAATGAAATTCTGGAAAAATTACTCCATTAAGTTTAAAAAAGGCAGGGTCTCTTTTTAATGTTTCCAAGTCATATCCGCAATTGAAAAACGCCGTTCCTTTTTTTACCGCAGTATATCTTTTTTTAACTATTAAATAGAGAAACTCTGACATCAAAGGATCAGGATGTAAGCTTTCGTCGCCCGCCAATGTCTGTTTCATCTCAGATTCTTGGGGAAGATTCTTGGAATGTTCGTACAAAAAACACACCTTTTCTGTCAAATACGGCTGAATAACCGCAAATCCGTCTTCTTTTGCATAACAATACTCGGCAAGACAATAACCGAACGGGAATAGACAAAAAAGACATGCTAAAGATAATAATTTGATCAAAACCCCTGTTCGCATTGAAAAAGACATCGCTATAGCCCTCATGAATTATAGTTTTTACTCACTCTTGTCCAAAATACTTTTACTGGGATGACCCAATCAGGTAAAATTTGAAATTACCATAACAAACACTACCTGAAAAGGAGGCATCCCATGAAT
>Ga0208040_1002442_pt1 | contig 16293 bp, 8 predicted proteins | sample AD_UKC083_MetaG_FD_184431 | JGI IMG/M metagenome (GOLD analysis project Ga0208040, IMG submission 184431) | Active sludge microbial communities of municipal wastewater-treating anaerobic digesters from USA - AD_UKC083_MetaG (SPAdes) (version 2) | ecosystem: Engineered > Bioreactor > Anaerobic >...
CGTCCCCGGTGTCCGCGTCAATCACGCGCCCGGAAATACTGCATCCCGTTTCCGCACGGACATTCTCCCCCACCGCCGCCTGCAGGGTCTGCAGGACATCCTGCGCGGCTTCCGGCGGCCCGGTCTCGGGGTTCGGCTCGACCGTTGCCTCGGAGATCACCGGCGGCGGGTTCACCGGCGCAGTGCCGGGTGAAGGACCCTCTGGCCACAACGCCAGCGCCGCCAGACCGGCCATGAACAGCACGACGCAGGCCGTCAGCCCCACGGTTAAGGGCGTCAGCGTCAGCAGTACGGGCAGCGATTCCTTCCCCGGCACGAGCACGGTGGACGACCCGCCGGGGGAGGCCGGCAGCGCAGCGATCACCGCATTGCGCGTCTTCTCCGTGGGCCGGTGGCCGCGCAGTTCGGCTTCGACCTGCTCCAGCAACGCTTCCCGCAGCTTCTCCCGGCCGAAATGGAGCCGCGCCTTCAGGGCGCCTTCCGAACAGCCCAGATACGTCGCCGCCCGGCTGACCGAATATCCTTCCATATAGAAAAGAAGAACCGCCTCCCGCGTCTTCGGCGGCAATTCGCCCACCTCGCGCCACAGGAGCCGCGCAAATTCGGCCCGCGCATAGGCCTCCGCGGGCGATTCCGCCTCCCCCGCGGCCTGTTCCTCGACCGGCTCGTCCAGAATGGAGGCCGAAACGTGCCGTCGCCTCCTGAGAAGCGTCAAGGCCGAACGAACCGTCAGCGTCCTGAGCCACGCAGGAAACTTCGCCGGCTCCACCAGCGTGGCCAACCGCTCGAACGCCCGCAGAAACGCATCCTGCACCACGTCCTCGGCGTCACTGTAGTTTCCGGTGATATTCAACGCCGTGGCAAACACCATACCCTGGTACGCGTCCACCAGCGCCCCATACGCGGCCCGATCCCCCGCCCTTGCCCGCCGAACCTGTTCTGCGTCACGCTCCGTCATGTCCTTTTCTCCGATGGGTTTCATTCTAATGGATGCGGAAAGGCACAAAAAGGTTAGGAACCGGGGAAAACCAGGCTGCGTTGATCGGTCAGTGGTTTTCTGGCGTTGACCGCGCCCGTCTCTTGCTCTTCACGACCATCAAGAGAACGAACAACAGGAAGATGAAAAGAACCATACCCGCCAGCATCGCGGTTACTGCCGGTGTGCGCCGGGTCGATGTTTGCGGCGCATTGGTGAAGAACCCGGAAACGTACGAGATCGTATCGTTGGACAGGCCCTCGAGTGTGAAGATGAGACTGTTGAGACTCAGGTATTGTCCCTGCGTATAGCGCAAACCAAGCGCCCTGTTGTCGACCCCTATCCCCTCAGGAAAGGCGACACGGAAGTCATCCGGACTTGTCCGGACCTTGAGTTCGTACGCAACGGATTCCATAGTCATCACCTGCGCAGACAAACCACGCATTTCCCGCCGGTGAAACTCCGATGTGCGGGGAAGAAAAAGGCCGGGGGCTACCTCCTCGAAATCCGTGTTTCTTGTTTCAATCCACGGCACGTGTTCGCCCTGCTCATCGAGAAAACACACGCATTTGAGAAGCGCGAAGTTCCTGGTCTTCGACAGCCAGAACCGGAATCTCGGATGGGGCTCCCCTGCGGGCCATTCCAGGATCTGGACCTCTTCCCCGTCCAGCAGGATGGGGTCCTCGAGCAAGACCGCTCGGGGGTCTTTCACAAGCGCCCGGACGTCGCTCATAAAGGGCAGATAGCCCTCCAAGTCGTCACGTCGGGCGCTGTCATGAAGGCCGGCAAGGCCCAGTGGTGTATAGGTAAGGGCATCATAGAACGCAACAGCCTCACTTGCAGACTGGAGTATGCCGGATTCCGGAATTCCGTTGTTCGTGAAGGCTAAAGTACGACATTGCTGCCCGTTGTCGGTTTGGACCCGTTGGAGAATAGCTGGAGCCAGCGCATCACCGGGAATGAGCTGTTCAATGCGGTATCCCCCCTCACCCGAAAGCACGCGTTCAATACGGGTATGACCGGAAGTAACAGCGCCGGACTCCGTATACTCGACACTGAGCACATACTGGATCCGATATTCGCCCAACGCTTCCAGTTTGGTGTCGTAGGCCTTCTCGATGTCTTGCAGGGCAAGGGCGTTAGCGCCCGGACAGGCGCATGCACACACGATGGCCACCACCCATGCGGCCATGACGAAACGCCGGAAACAAAGACTATCGAGATGTTTCGGTTCTTCAGAGCTGGTAGACATCCGTACCCGTCCTTGAGGTTCCTTCACGGAAACGAACCGGCGGCCGCGGCAAGTTCCGGCTCCAGCACAAGCAGCGCGGACTCCAGCGGCAGCAGGGTCAGCGGGAACGTGGTTTCCCGGCGATTGAGCACATCGGCGGCGCGTCGAACGGGCGTTTCCGCGATCAGCCGCACGCGCTTCGGTTCGCGCGACAGGTTCAGCAGGCTCACGAGCCGCTGCCCGCGATACTCTACCGTGCGCAGGTTCACGCCCCAGACCGGTTCCTCATAGGCCCCCTGGAGCCGTACGGGCCGCTCCGTCCCCACATCGTCGAGCAAGCGGTCAAGGATGTCGCGGTAGGCGGGCGGGGTGAGCGGGTCGGGATACACCACCAGACGGCCTCGGCCTGACTGGGCCAGTCCCTCTCGCCGCACCCGGCCGTACTCGTCGTGCGTGAAGCACGAACCAACGGTCACGACCGCTCCGCCGCCCTCAATGTACGCCTGGAACGCCTGGACTACCGCTTCGGGCGCATGCGCCGCCCGCGGGACGAGCACGAGCGTGTACCGCGACAGCGCGCCCGCTTCCACCTGCCGTTCCGTGACGAAATCGCAAACGGCCCCGGTGAAATAGGCCCCTTCGAACGCGGCCCGGGCCTCCTCCACATACGCCCTCGACGGCAGCAGGGACGAGTCGGCATAGAGGATGGCCATGTCGGCCGTTGCGCGGCTCAACGCATGGACCTCGGGCGCGAGCCGGGTCAGGTCGAGCGCCACGCGGCCGAACGCGCGGACGCAGTTGGCCCGCGTGAGGAGGTTCTCGGCAAAATCGCCGTCTTGCGCACGTTCCCACACCCACGTGGTCGTGGCGCCCTGCCCGTGGAGCGCCTCGTGCCAGTAGACCGTGCGGATGTACGCCTCGGGCATGTACCGCGCATCCCCATCGGCGATCAGATGGTTCTCGGAGTTGAAGATGGGATTGTCCGGAGCCGCGCAGTGCTGGAGGGTGTAGTTCATCGCCATGGTCAGCCATTCGCTGGCATAGGCTCCCGGCCGTTCTCCGGCAAAGGCATACACACAGTCATTTCCGGCGATGCGATCCAGCTGGTTGAACCGTTCGTAATCGATGCCGACTTCAAACCGGCCGGGATCCTCGAAGGCATGCGACATGACTTTCGCGTGCACCGGCAGATCCGGGTCGTAACGGTGAATGCGGTCGCGCAGCATCTCATGAAACGCCAGGAACCGTTCCTGATTGAAACGGCATCCGTCGAAAAACAGCCCGTATCCGCAAGACGCATCCGCCGGAAGATCCACTTCCTCGAACCCGCGAAACTGGGTGCCATACACCTCGTTAGCCCGCTCGATCGTCTGCCATTTTTCCTTCAGCCAGGCCTGAAACAGCGCGCGCTCGTAAGCGCACTTGCCCCTGTATTGGGGCTCGTTGGACAGGCAAATGCTGTGCAGCGCGGGATGACCGGCGATCAGCGGCATCAATGCGTCCAGCCACGTCGCCATCACGGGGCGCGTGTTGGGCGCCTCGATACAGAACTTGAGAAACCCTTCGCCGCACTGGCTGTGGGCGGGGTCCGCGTCTCTCGCCCATTGCGGGAAATAGTGCGGCGAGATAAGCAGGTTCACCGCCACATTGTGCGCCGCCGCCAAGTCCAGGCAGTGCACGACATTCGCCCGAATGGCGTCCACATCCACCCGGTCCGGAGCCGGCAGGCCGTTCTGCGGTCCCATCTCGATCTGGATGATGTTCAGCCCGTAATCGTTCAGGATCGGGATGTCCTTGCGGACCTGCCCGAAATGCCCGACGCCCGTAAAATAGACCGGCCGGTCGTCCTGCCAGAACGCGCCCGCCTGGATCGCCGCCCGCCCGGTCTCGTACCGCGGCACGGACAGCGCGGCCGCGTCGTCCGCTCCCCCGCGCTCCGCCTCCCGAAGCGCCTCCGCGCAGATGCGTTCGATGTAGGCCGCCGCTTTCAGCCCCCGGAGCTGGTGAGCGACGCGTTCCGCGGCTGCGTCGTCCCGAACATACTCAAGGAAGCTCTCGACGACCCGCGCGTCGGCGGCCACATACGCCATGTCGCGGCCCGCGGACCGCCCCTCGGCGATGCGCCCCTTCAGCGCGGCAAGCCGCTGTTCGGTTTCTACGAGACGCGCCTCGAGGTCCGCTTCATCGGACAACAGGATCGTGCGTGCCGTGTCCGCCGAAGCGAGAAACGCCTCGGTATGGCCGGCCCGATAGGCGGTCATATCGAGCGCCTGCATCGCCTCCCGCACCAGCGCCTGCCAGTGCGCGGCTTCCGGCGGCGGCACATACGCGCCGTCCTGCAGCGCGATATCCAAATCCCCCACCAGCGCACGCAGGGCATTCACCGCGCCTTCCCCGGCGCCGCAGAGCAGACGCGCCTCGTACAGCCGGCCAAATCCCGCCCGGTTGACCGCCTGCAGCGCGACCGTGATGACCTCGCCGGGTTGCGCGTTCTCCGTCAGCACAAAGTCGCCGTTCGCCCATTCGAATTCCTGCCGGAATTCGCCGTTGACGTATGCCCGGGCCGCGTTGTCCACGCCCACCTGCATGCGCACCGCCCCGCCCCGGGTGGGAATGCCGTTAACCTGTTCCGGCACCGTGATCCGCGTGCGGAACCATCCCGTCGAATCGTGCGGGTACCATTGGAACCCCAGGCCCGCGGCCTGCCACTCCGAATCGTCAAACTCGGCCCGTTCCGCGCCGGGCGTCTCGCCCAACCGCCAGCGCCAGTGGTAAACGCGCGAATCCAGCAGGCGGTCCAGCTCGTCGCGCGTCACCTGCGCCGGAACCACGGCGGCAACCCCCAGAAACAACAACGCCGCGCACCACCCGGCCCGTGTGATCATCCCGAATCTCTGCTGCCTTCGATGGAACACCTTCCGCATGCGCCCCTCCCCCGGAAACACTCCGGGCCGGTCACGGTTTGTGCATGATGAACAGGTAGTTGAAGCCCCGGAGGAAGTAGTTGCCCTTCTCGGCCTCGGTGTGGTAGTGCCGCCGCATCAGCGTACGGTTCCTGCGCGTGACGGCCACGATGTCCACCGGCTCGAACCGCTCGCGCAACAGACCGAACAACTCAAACCCAATCGGACAGAACGGCTTGCCTTTCCGGTACGAATCCGAGCAATACAGCGCCATGTAGCGGTTGGGTTTGAGGATGCGGGCCGCCTCCTTGATCACCACCGCCATCGCGGCGTAATACTCCGGCCCCGCCGCATCCAGCTTGCCGATGCACCGCGGATCGTCGGAATACTCGATGTGCGTGGAATACGGAGGATCAATGAACACGAAATCCACCTGATCGTTCCGCACGGGCAGCTTCCGCGCATCCGCCGGCTGAATGTCCTCGCGGTACGGCGCCACATCAAACCCAAGCGCGCGCCGGCCCAGTTCCGCGGCCACGTCGAGGGTCGTGCCGCTGCCGCACATGGGATCCACCACCAGATCGCCGGGGCTCGTATACCGCTGCAGCAGGTTCCAGATCACGTACGCCGGCGTCGCGCCCTTGTAGTCCTTGTCCCCCTGCCCCCCCGCGCCATACTGCTGCGACGGGAAATCCCACAACGTCGTGGTCTGCACCTTCGGGTTGGGTTTTCGATAGACGCCGTGCGTCCCTTGTTTACGAGGCGGTTTCCGGCCGCGCGGCGACTTTTCCATCTCAACCCACCCTTGAACATGCCAGCCAACGGCCCATTGTACCAAGCCATTGGCCTGATTGTGTTTCCAGCACGGACGCAACGGTTCCGAGCCCGGGGATCCTCCCACAGACGCGGTCCCGGCCCGCCAGCCCACCCGGCCCAGACGCGCCAAGTCAGGCCCATCCCAAGACTTACGCTTCTCCGAGACTGCCACCATCCCCCGGGAATGTCAACAGGAACGGCGTGGTCGTCTCGAAAACGCCCCACCGCGATACGCGTTGCGGGCGCCCCGGCGCGATCAGGATGCGGGGCGCAGGTTGTAGGCCAGGAGCACATCGCCGTGCCGGATGTACAGGACGCCGTTGGCAATGGCGGGATGGGCCCAATGGTTGCCGTCGCCTTCGGTGACGGTAAACAGCCCCGCCCGCTGGAATCCTTCGGGGGTGGCTTTCACGAGGTGCACAATGCCACGCTTCGGACCTTCGTAGATGTACAGCATGCCGTCGGCATAGATGACGACGCCCTGGCGTACCTCGCCCGTTTTCCACATGACCTTTCCGGTGGCCATTTCGGTGCAGACCAGCTCGTTGCCGAGCATGTGGCTTGTCCCGTAGAGATAGCCCCTGTCGAGCACGACGCCGTGGTGCTGGCAATCGAGCGTCTCGTCTTTCCAGGCGGGTTCAACCTGCGTGCCGTCGTCCGAGAGCCGCACGGTTCCGCCGCCGGCCTGGTAGCCGCCGGTGTAATACACGAGCCCGTCCTGGTAGAGCGGAGTCACCGCGTGGATGCCATCGCGGGTGGGGTGTTCGACTTGCCAGAGGAATTGTCCGCTGTCCGCATCGACGCCAACGAGGAAATTGGCCGTTTCCGTCAAGAGCAGCCGCCGCGCGTTGTGCGTGTAGATGATGGGCGAGCAGTAGGAGGCGGGATCGCTGAACCCTTTGGTGGTCCAGAGGGTTTCGCCGGTCTGCTTATTGAGCGCAGCCAGACCGGCATCCGGTCCGCCCGGGGTACAGATGACGCGCTCGCCATCCACCAGCAGGGATTCCGCGAGCGTGTACATGATGTTGGGACCGCCGAACCGCTCCAGAATATTCACGCTCCAGCGCTTCGTGCCGGAGGGGATGTCGAGACAGTACACCTCGCCCAGTCCGGAGATCATGTAGAGACTGTCGCCTTCGATAGTGGGCGTTGAGCGGGGACCCGGCGCCTGCTTGTCTTCCGTCTCGGCGCCCACCGGAATCGTGCGCTCGATGGCGCCTCCGGTGGAGAGGATAAAGATGGCGGCGGTGGTCTCGTCGCTCATGCCGGGCACATAGATCGTTCCGCCCGCCACGGACGGGGAAGAATAGCCCTTGCCGAGCCCCTTCGCCACCCACAGGAGCGGCGGGCCGCTTTCGGGCCAGGTCTCCAGCAGCCCCTCCTCGTCGAAACGCCCATCACGGTTGGGCCCGCGAAACTGGGGCGAATCGCCCGCCAGGGCCACGCTGCTCAGGCACATGCCCACGAAGGCTATCGTCAACACCTTGCGCATTCGTTCATTCCTCACATGCCATAAGTTCCAATCAACCGGCCCGTCTGCCGCCTGCGCGGTGGACAGGAGGATACCGTGCCCGCCCCCCGGAAGCAACAGAACCGGGGCTCCGATTCGCCCGGCGGCGTTGCCGCTGAGGCGCGCTCGTGGGAGACAGAGACCTCGCCAGCGTTTTCGGGAAGAAGCATGCCGTCCTGGCGCGACTACGTGTCCCCGGTCGAACCGGATAGAATTGCGGGGTTGAAATCCACCCCCGGCCACGCGTACCCGCGTGGCCCTGCCGTCCCTACGGGACTCGTGGTTTGAGGAATACGGGGTTCCCACCACTGAAGTGGTGGGCTATTATCTGCCGTCCCTGCGGGACTTGGCTCCGTTGGGATTGCGTGAACCCCGGGTTAAAACCCGGGACTCTTTCGTCCCTGACGGGACTCAATTCGTACGCGGCGTTCATCCCGTTTGCTTTCGTCCCTGACGGGACTCAATTCGTACGCGGCGTTCATCCCGTTTGCTTTCGTCCCTGACGGGACTCAATTCGTACGCGGCGTTCATCCCGTTTGCTTTTGTCCCTGCGGGACTGGAGCTGGGCGCGGCGTTGATCTCCGGGCTAACCTCCTGGCGGCTCACATTCGACATCTGCGGTGTCGGTCAGGAAATGCAGACGCTCTCGGCGACACAGGAAACATCCGCGGCGTTGGCGACAACAACGTCGCGCGGGCAGCGCCGTCCACCCTGTCCACCCTGTCCACCCTGTCCACCAGAAGACAAAAATGCAGGCGAGACGCCTGCACTGCAAGAAACCAGCATGCCGGGCCGGCGCCCGGCAATCTTCTTTCGAACGAGATCCGCCACGAGAATTGCCCCCCCGGAGAAGAACGGCGACATACCCTCAGCGCAGCCGGTTTCAGCGCGGCTTACCCGGTCTTCACTTTGACGTAGTCGCTGGCTTCGAGAGGCATCACCCAGCGAATCGTGCCGGGCCGGGGAGAGTCAAACGGGAGCCGGCCATGGCGAACGGATTCCACGTATGCGACGGTCTGGTCCGTCCGGAATTCCAGGGTCAGGTGTTCGAGTGGATGCAGTGTGTGGTTCGCCAGCACGACGAGAAGACCGTGTTCGCACGGCAACCCGACGGCATCGACCAGCGGCGTGTCGCACGTGAGCGGCGGGCGGACATCGGCCTCCCGGACGGGCGTCAGGAGCAGCTCGCGCACGGCCGCGGGAAAGTCCCACGGGTTGTACGAGCGCTCAAGCAGTTCCCGCTCAACGGCGGATGCGGCCGCGACAGTGCCGGGCGCCGCGGAAACCGCCAGCGACGCCGCGGTGGCTTCGGGCTGGCCGTCCTCGGGCGGACGGGCCTGCGCGGCGGCGGCCGTGTCGGCCTGGCCCTTTTCGGCGGCACGGCGAGCGCTGAGCGCCGCTTTGATGTAACACAATGCCGGCAGGAAACCGGCCTGGATCACCTGGCCGCTGCCGGCGCGCCCACGCACCACGGCCGGCGCGCCGTCGCTGAAACGGGCCAGTACTTCGCTGTTGTCTCGCGGCGTAAGCGACTCTTTGACCGACAGCACCTCCAGCAATTCGCCGCCCCACGCTACGGTGTCTTTCGCGGTCAGGCGGTCCAGCAGGCGCCCCGAATACTGAAACGATTCGAGCGTCGCGGCAGCTTCCCGATGAGCCGCTAACAGGGAGCTGAGTTCGTCGAGCGGACGGTTGAAACTGTTGAATTCGTCTCTGGACGCCGCGCCGGCCGTGATCCAGAGCGTGCCTCCCGCTTCGACCCAGGCACGCAGCTGGGCGGCGGCGGCGCGGGTCAGGTTGGGTCCGGACAAATAGCACACCTTGTACCTCGCGAGTTCGCCGTCCGTGACATCGCGTTCGGAGAGGATGTCTACGGGAATCTGCGCGTGGGCCAGGGCCAGCCAGGTATGCATGCGGTCAAAACCGTACGCAAGGTTGTCCCACATCGTCCAGATATCCGAGGATGAGCTGTAGAGGAGCGCCACCTCGGCGGGGGCGGCTTCCGCCGTCGCCAGCCAGTCTTCGACGGCGCCGATCTCGCGGGTGATTTCCGCGTTGGCCGTCCACACCCCGGGCCTGGCATACCAGACATGCGTGCGCCACGGCGGCCCGCCCTCATGAGTGCCCCAGGCCGGCCCGTAGCTGAAATTCTTCCAGATGCGGACGCCGCGCGCTGTCTCGCCCGCGGCTTTGGTTTTGGTGTCCCACGCCGTACGCCCCGCATGGGCGATCAGGTAGTGGCCGACCTGCTGGCTCCGTTTCCGGGCCGCTGCCTGCATCAGCGCGACATTGAACGCGGCGCACTGGTACGTTGACGCGATATTGGACCAGTCCTCCCCCCAGATTGCGTTCTGCTGGCTGGAATCGAGCAACTCGAAATAGTCAACGCCCTGTCCACAGAAATTGGCGTAGTAGATCGCGCCGTCGCTGAAATTGACCACGGTGGGGAAGCTTCGGCCGTAGGTTTCTTCGATAATGCGGCGCTGGGTGGCCATAAAGCTGCCCAGCGCGCGCGTGCGAAACCGTTGCGTGAAATAGTGCAGGGCCGGGTACGCGACGCGCTCGGTTTCCACCACCGGGCGGACCTGTTCCCAGGTCTCGACCAGGAGCTGTTCCGGGGTGTATCCCTCTCCCTGGAGCCATTCGCGAAACGTGACGCGGTACGCCTCATCGTTCGCGCAGAAGGCCGCGGGTTGCCCGGTCGGTTCGTCCATCAGCATGCAGGCAACCACCCGCTCGAGATTCCTGCCTGATTCGCGAAACCGCCCCGCGTTTTCGATGGCGCGCTGCCGCATGGTGTCCAGATCCGGGCGGCAATACGAACCCTCCTTCATAAACCACAATCCGTGAAGAACGCGCTCCCCGGAGCCGTTAAACCCGAAATAATCGAGCGTCTTCTGTTCGCGCGCGGTCACCGCGGCATCCACGGCCAGACCGTATCCGCCGATGTTCGCCGTAACGAGAACGGGGAACGTCTCCGGCGGCTTCCCATATTCCGGCCACGCGAACGCGTCGGCGAATTGCCCGGTTTCTTCGGCGAAATCGCGGTCGCGTTTCAGCAGCGCGACGTGTTCCGGCGTGGCGAGGTCCGGCGGTACGATGATCACCACGCCGCTGGGCGTGGCGTCCACATCAAACGTCTTCACAAGCTCCACGCTGTCGTCGTCCGCCGAGTCCGCGTGCGCGAATTCCACCGTGGCGCGAAACGACGGCGCCATTTCGTGGTACGCGTGCCGGACCGACAGGTTCAGCGCCGCGCCGCTGTCCTGATATACGGTGTGGGAAAGGTTGCACCAGGGTGTTGTCCCGCCCGGCGCCAGCATCTGTTCCGCGGGCACCGATATCCCCTCGCGCAGACCATCCAGTCCCAGGGCGAAATGCGCATACCACGGCGCGCGATAATGGTCAACAAACAGATGCACATAGACCGGCCGGTCGTAGCCCGCTCCGAGCCGGATGCGCATCAGCGTCTGCGGGCCATAGGGGACGTGATCCGGCACGAGCCCGGCATCCGTCGTGAGCAGGAGGCAGTCCACGTGGCGCACATACGGCGACGCGGCCGCCGGCTCGTGCTTGGCCAGCGTCAGCGTGACCGCCCCCGCGGGGAGCTCGGTCTCCAGGAATTGCCAGGAGTATTCCCAATTCTGGACCTGGGGATCCGCTTCAAGATCGAAGACGTTCGACACCACGTCCCGCGTTCCCGCGGACACGCTGACGCGGAACGGCCCGCGCTGGTCCGCCACGTTCAGATAACGCACCCAGACGCGGTACAGCCCCGCCTCACGCAACGCGATGGTTTTGGTGGCTACGGCATCCGCCGGCCCCCGCGCGCCCCACAGGGTTCGGACGCGGGAGGCGTTTCGGGTCTGGTCGTTGGTCGCCGCCTGCCATCCCGGCGACGACGGAGCAAATTCCTCGGCCTCGACGAACACCGTCTCGGCATGCACCACACCGGCCGCCAGGGCCACCGCGACGCAGCACAGGATAGGAACGGCATAGACCGGGATCCGGGACAGACTGTCCGCAGCAACCGGCATTTCTGAAACGCGGGGAGTCATATCAGGCCGCCTCCTATTCCGTACCGCCAAGCAGCCCTTCGTGGAAGAACACCGGCTCATAGCCGTGTTCGGTGCAGAACCGGATGGCGGTCTCAAGACGTTGGAAGTGATCCGGCCGGTGAGCGGCATAGGACGGCCAGAAATACTGCTCGTGCGTGAACAAATCCATAATCTCGGCCGTATTGGCACCCCGGGTAAGCGGTTCCAGCAGCGGCACGATCTGCTCGTCCGGCACGTTGTTGCACACGATATCCACCTTCGAAAAGATCAGCCCGCTTGCGAAGTCCTTCAGCGCGTCGTGCCGGTTCAAGTACTCCGACCGGGCGTTGTCCAGGCTGTAGTTGACGTCGTAGCCGAACGGGGTGCCGGTTTCCTCGACCGGGAACGATTCGCCGTCCGTGGTGTAGACGCTGCCCGTGTTCGGATAGAACATGCCGCTGAGCACCTTCACGCCCCGCGCGGTAAGGACGTTCCACGCCGATGGATGCACCATGCCCCAGTGAATGATGGTTGACGGAGAAAAGCTGGCCTCGCCCGCGAACCGGGCGATTTCCCCGGCCACGAGATCGTAATCCCCCGCGAGCTTCTCCGGCGCACAGTTCTGATACGGACGGTCGGGAAACTCCGCGTAGGCGTGGAACGCGAGCTTCAGCCAGTCCGCGTTGTCCGCCCATTCGGTTTTGTAGTCCGCCGGAAACTGCGAGAGGTCGAAATCATGCTCCGGCGTGGCATAAAAACAGTTCAAAACAAATTTCGTCTTGTATTTCCGGTGCAGTTCGCGCAGCCCGGCAAGATAGAAGTTCTGAAACAGCGAGGTATACCGTTTCGCGGCAACGTCGCGGAAAACGAAGCTGTTGTCGTCAATGCCAAACCGGTACCGCGGCCTCGAATGGCGGTCCCACACCACGCGGACGCGATGTTCGCTGCAACCGGTCACCCCGACGGCGACGGCGACGATGTCCGTCTCGGCAGCATCGAGCACGACCGTCGCGAAAAACCGTTCTCCCGCACGCTGGGCGGGCACGCCGTTGACGGTGACGGGTTCATCCGCGGGCGCGGTGCCCCAGACGGGTATTTCCAGACCGGCCTTCGCCGTTTGGCCGTGGCGGTGGTTCAGCACGGCGCCGTGGAACGGTTCGTGAATCCTGAGCATCAGCGGTTCTCCCTCTTCACGGGTCAAGGCGCATCCCGGTCCAGGCATTGGGCCGGCGCGCACGCCATCCTGCACCAGCGGGCGCCACAAGATCCACTGCGAGACCGGCCGGCCGGGGCGCGGAGCCACGCGCCGCGGACCGTTTCACCACGTCCACAAGAGCCTTGAAACTTCCCGCCATCCCGGTATAATGATGCCAGAGGCTGCGATCGATTAAAGCCGCCGCCCGCGCCTGAAGCGCCGGGCGCGGCGCCCGGATTTCCGGTTATTTTTTCCCTGTAATTCAACAGGTCCCTTATTTCCGAGCGCCCGGATCTCGACCGGAGCGTTCAACTCAATTTCTGCCCCCAATTTTCGCGCGGGACGGGTCTGACACCGCTTTCGCGCACGGTATCACCGTTTCAAGAGGAGGAACCCGGTCGATCCTTGTCACCCGGAACGGGAGAAGGGAAACTCGCGATGAGCAGCGCCTGGACAACGCCCAGATTCGGCACCACGTTCAATAACGGCCGCCTTATCCTTTTCAGGCACCAGTCCATCACCGTGATCAAACCCTGGCCGCCCGCGGCGTGGAAACGGACGCCCACGCGCGAATGGCGAGGCTGCCGGCCCGACCTGAAGCTCGACCTCTCCTCCATGGAGAATGATCTGGAGGCGCTCGAACAGGAAATCGCGCGCATTTCCGGGGAGCTCCCCTTCGAGGAGAACCTGGCCATCCTGGAGAGGGACCAGCGGCACGCCGCGCGGATATCGCACGAACTGAACGCCTGGAGCGCCTTCTGTTCAGCAATTCCGGAAGACGCGCTCCAGGTCGTGCGGCCCTTCAGAGAAAGGCAATTCGCCCTCCTGAGCATGCTGGCGCGCTGTCCAGGCGCGCTCGAATTGGCCCGCACCAACCCCGTGCTCGCGTGGGCCGTCAGCACCAACTGGATCTGGCGCCGGCCCCGCGTGACCCAACCGATGCGCGCTGCACGGCGCCTCGTGCTCCTGAAACGCCGCGAGATCGCCGAATGGCTGGGGTTCCCCGGGACCGAGTCGGCCGTACGCATTCTCGCGAAGTATCCGCCCGAAACAGCCAGGATCCGCGACCTCTTCTACCTCCGCAAGGCGATGAACAACGAAGGGGCGCGCCGCCGCCTCGGCCATCTCCCCAGCCTCAACGCCACCGTGATCCGGGTCCTCAGCAACCCGGTCATGTGGCCGCGCGTGTCTCCTTCGCTGCTCGAACAGGTTGCGCTATGCCACAATCAGGACCTCCGGTGCTCGCTGAGCTATGTACTGACTGACGTGATCGACAGCTGGATGCTTCTCGGCCGTGACATCGCGCGCCTCCGGATACGGTCGTTCGACCAGCTTGCGACGCTGAGCGAGGAGCTCAATGCAGAAGTAGAAATCCTGGAGTCCACGTCGATGAACGTGTCCGCGTTCCCGCCGTCCCCGATCCCCGCCGTGCCGGGCGTCATCGAGCCCATACGCACGCCCAACGCGCTGAAACACGAGGGCACCCTGATGAAAAACTGCGCCGTAGGCTATGCCCTGCGGATGCAGCAGGGACTTACCCACCTCTTCCGCGTGCTCCAGCCCGAGAGAGCCACCTTGTCCATTGTGCAACAGGATGGACGCTGGATTCTGAGCCAGTGCCTCGCCGCCAAAAACAAGAATGTCCGCCTGCACACGCTGTGTGCGGTGGTGCAGTGGCTCGCCGAGGGACAGGGGCTTGCGTTCGACCAGGTCGTGCCCGAGACAATGGCCCAAAAGCTTCGCCCCCACTTCGAAAACCTCCCGCCCCAACCGGTGCCGTGGGCGGACCAGCGTCCGGACGACGGCCCACCCGCGATCGCCGGGACGCCCATCTCCTCCGCCTGAGCCCCCGCGCCTGACGTTTGCTGATAGACTCCGAAGTAGTCGACGTTGCGCAGCGCCCGCGAAGCCTGTTTCCCAAACTCTCTTTATGCGCTATACTGCTTGCATGATGTGGAGATCTGCAGCAGTGGAATCAGGATAAACTCGTAGCAAGAGGAAGGGGCCATATGCGAAGAACAGGCGTTATAGGTCTGTCTGTAAAGGCACGAATCTATACGCGAATGTCGACACCGCCTGTAATCAGAACACCCAGGAAGAATCAAACGATGACCTCTTAAAAAGGCGTAGGAGCGTCAAAAGGGTATGCGAAACCTGGCCTTCTACTTACTGAGTATGGTTGCGACATTTGTTTGCAGTGCCGAACCAAGTTTTCCGGAGCCGATTGCGTACAGGGAAGTCGTCTGCCATGTTGAATCTGCGATACAACGTGTTGATCCAGATACTACTCGAGTCTTAATCCTCAAGAACGATGGCGTTCTTGACCTTGCTAAGCTTGAACATGCTGCAAATCTGAATACGCTAAGGGTGTATGGGGGGCAATTGGAGGGTTTGCCGTCTTTGCGCCAGCTTAAGCAGCTCAAAGAGATACAGTTTGTTGGATGCGGTCTCACGAATATCGAGTGGATCGCTGAACTCAGGCAGTTGGAGCACATAAGCTTTGCGCTGAACGATATCCAAGAAATCCCATCTTTGACGGGTATGAAGAACCTCAAGATTCTCGATTTGTGCTGGAACAACATCCAGAATCTCAACGGTGGTGTTTTTCCGACATTGCCGACACTTCAGAGGGTTGACTTGCGAGGCAATCCCCTGCTCGAGGAATCAGTTAACAGGATGCTGGAAGCCATAGGCCCAGCCACCCGCCTGCTGACAGGGGACGCCACTTCACACAATGCAGACCCTTCGACTCGAAACCTCCAAGTTCGCTCCCGGTGGCTGATCGCGCAATACTCTTCAGGATACCGTCTGGCCCGATACAAAGAGATGGCAGGACCGCAGTTCGAACCGCACACCGCCGATGACGTTGTTGAAGCCGTGAAGGTCCTTGACGAACTTGGCGACGATTCATACCTGGCCGATTTCGCAACAGTCATCGCCTGCTACTGTCAGTGGGCAGCAGAGATGAATCCTCCGGGGTGGCCGATCGCCGGCAAGTACCTTGACACAGAAACCGGAGAAATTCACATAGAAACCAGTCATGGATATCTCCTTGAGAAATTCTGCCAGGCTACGGAACTTGAACAAGCCGGGGATCAGATCACGTCGAACTTCCTGGGGGACTACATCGCGTCAAGACGGGGAGAATTCGGGCCCTCACGTATTCTGAGCAATTATGTCGAGCAGTGGCTGTCCAGATGCCGATGAAATCGAGGGACTCATGACCCGGATGGGAGCACGAACCATGTGCGTCTTCGAGAGAAGAGCCAATGAAATCCGGCAGTCAGGCTGCGGCATTGGCCATATTGGCAATAGTGCTCATTGTCGGGTAACGGCGTCCAGGTTCCGGGCGGGCAGCGTGACGTTGTGTTCGGATTTGCCGGGGTTGGATCCGACGGTGCCGCAGAAGGTTTATTTCGAGATGAAGATGTATGCGGGGTATCAGCACCTGTACACGCTGGTCTACAACGAAGACGGCGAACTTGTCGCCACGGTGTATCCGGCGCAGGGTTTGCGGGAGACGACGTGGATTGAGACGTCGTGCGCCGGGGGCCGCCTGCGGGGCGTGGCGGAGACGGTGCAGCAGCCCACGCTGGAGGTGGATATCGAGGTCGAGGGCAATCTC
>Ga0208040_1002452_pt1 | contig 16247 bp, 16 predicted proteins | sample AD_UKC083_MetaG_FD_184431 | JGI IMG/M metagenome (GOLD analysis project Ga0208040, IMG submission 184431) | Active sludge microbial communities of municipal wastewater-treating anaerobic digesters from USA - AD_UKC083_MetaG (SPAdes) (version 2) | ecosystem: Engineered > Bioreactor > Anaerobic >...
CGTCGATCTTCTCGTCCTTCAGCAGTGGCAATACCGAGATATCCGAGAGGGTATCTCCGGGCTGGCTGCCAATCACCTCATCGATAAAGAGGCTGGTGGTATTGGCTGAGAGGATGTTCATGGCCTTACCAGAGTCCACATCGGAGATGCCTTTGTAGATCTCACTATGAGCAGCCTTAACCATGATTTTGTTACCATCGATGGTAACCTCTTTATCCACATTGGACTGGTTAGCATCAGGCTCTCCCGGTATGCTCTTGGAGATAGCTCTGCTCATGGTGACGGAGAGATCTTTCAAGCTCTTCTCGATGCTGTGGATGGCATCCCCAAGCTGGAGGTTGGGATTACCCTTCTCCAGTTCACTGATCTTCTCAGTGATGGCGGTAATGCCCTTCTGCAGTTCGGAGTTGTTATTGTGCTCCGCGACCTTACGAAGGCTGTTGAGCTCATTCTTGATCTCAGCCAGACTCGCTTCCGCACTGCGATAGTCATCGGCTCGTCCGTAGATGGATACTCCATTGAACTCGCCTTTCTCAACCTTCTGCCAGAGCTCACTCTGCAGGTTCTCGCATTTGAGGACTTGTACCCAAGAGCCGACTTTGGCATCAGGGAAATGCTCACGGTCACTGGTCTTGAGGATGTAATTCTCTACTACGGTGAACTCCGGTACGGGTTGCATGTTGTGGTTCACATCGCACTTGCCGACCAAGCCATGCTTAGCGAAGTGGTCACAGGCCTTCTGAATCTCGTCTCGAGAGTAGTAATCGCCCTGCGAGTCATGAATGTTGGGCTCCATCAGAGTGACGTAAAGCCGTCCCTGGGTGCCGCTGGTTTCACTCTTGAACTTGCTGGAGTTGATCTTGTGTTCGAAGCTTCTACCATTGGCATTCTTGACCACAAAGCCCTTCTGATTGGCGGGAGTCATCTCATCGAATAGAAGCGAGACTAACTCGACTTCCACGTTCCGGAGTTCTCCCTTGAGAATGGTGCGTTTACGATTCACGCTACCTCCTTGTTGTTGATTGTCAGTTATGTAGTTGTGCATAGTTATTGCGCTCCGAAGTTCCTGTTTTGCATGAAGAGCTGTTCATCAGCGGTCTGCAGAACTTCTGTCAGGTTGCCGAAGTTGAAGTCTTCCGGCTTTACGTTCCAGCCGAAGTCAAAGTTGAACTCGTTTGCCAGGGCTAAAGCCAAGCGGTTCTGCAGCGGTCTGACCACAAACTGGTAGAACATCCTCATATCGCTACTGTTATCGCCACCAAGCTGCCCAGGAATGAGTTGAGAGACTATCCTTGCCGGGACTCTGTGATAAGCGAGGATACCTTCCCTGAGGTCTTTCTTAAGGCCCAAAAAACCGCCTTCCCTGTCTTGCTGACGCAGAGGCTCAAGGCGTATCTTTACGTCCCGGCTCTCACTCTCGATGAGTACTGTGGAGTGGCTCTTGGCATTGCCTTTGACCTCGGTGAGCGCTTTCTCGATCTCGGTATAGGCATCGGTCAGCACTTCATTGCCCTGCTCATCGGTGACTGTTCCGTCTCTGAGAGTGCCGCCTTCCACGATCACGAAATAGTCTATCATCAGTCCGTTCTTGAAGTTGTTGTAGTCGAAGGTCTTGATCTCGCCCAATATCTCGATATTGATGGCAATGGGCAGGCAGGCCAGGCCCCAGGCGTTGGATCTATGGGTTGACTTCTTAACGTGGATGATGTCCTCGTAGGCGAAGTCCTTCTTCTGGTTGTTTTTGACCTGGATGTAGTTGGGTTTGAAGAAGCCGAACTCGTCATAGTTCTCTACTATCTGAACCTCAGAGGGCAGCATCCTCTCCAGTCCCATCCACTGGCCTTGGGCGTTCCGCATCTTGATCAGGAAGCCATTCCCACAAGCGAGATAGAACTTCATCAGTTCTGCCAGGATGGTGGTCTGATCTTCACAGGCAGGGAACTCGGCGGCTTCTATCCAGGCTTTTACCTGGCTGTTCTTGCAGTCAAACTGCATGATGGTAGCCATGGTTAGGGCATCGATACAGCCGGAGTGGTATTCATCGGTATCCAGGAGGTTAAGCAGATTGCTCATTGAATAGGGCTGAGAGACCACTTTCTTGGTCTCGGTTGCTTTGGAGATCAGTTGCTTACCGACTCGGCTGCACTTGGATAAGTCAATCGGCTCTGGCTTGTACTTGCTCTCCAGGATATCTGCAGCGGAGCTGATCGCCAGGTTGTAGGCACCGAGTCGCATCACTCTCAAGAGCCAGCTCCCGTACCGCTTTTCAGCAGGTCAATCTTGGCAATCCTGACCAATCTGGTTCCATCCACTCTGGATGTGTAAAACTCGATACTTGGCAGGTCCCGGTTCATCAACTTCTGATAATAACTCCGGAACTTCTCCTTGAGTGAATATAGCTCAGAGTCTGGATCGGTTGCATTCTGTGCATTAACGATCAGGAATACCGTCCAGGCGATATCGGTATCTACATACTGGCGGGAGGTGCCATGCTTACCTGTCTCGAAATCGAGGATCAGGATGGCGCAAGGCAGGTTCTTGGGGATGTTGTCCTTGTTGTATAGGGTCTCAGCCACTCCAGCAAGATTCAGTGCTTCAGAGATGCGGCTGCGTTCAGCTTGGTACTTCTCGAGTGCGGTCACAGGCTCACCTCGATATCGTTCAACTGCTGATAGATCCACTGCTCCCGGTTAGCGATTACAGAAGCGAACACATTACGAGCGGCGATGCCTTCCCGCTTGATCTTGCCCCTAATGAGATAGGCGATCTCGGCTACGGTCAGAGCTTTACCTGTCTCTTTATCAGTCCAAGACAGGTGCTTACGTTCGACCCAAGCGATCAGGGGAGCGATCGGAGTCCAGGAAGGCACTTTACCGCCCAAAACGAAAGGCTCGTGTTTTACATTGGAGCCTACTCTCAGAATCATGGCTGTATCAGTGGTCTGGAGCAGATAACCTGTATTGCCGTAGAAGTCGCCTTTATCGTAAATCTGCTGTGCCAGGATCTCCTTGCGGGACTCTGCATCGATAACAGAACCGATCAGGTGCAGTCTGCTCTCCAGGGCAGTATAGATAGCCCGGTAAATCTCGATCATCAGTTCATCCGGAGTTGTATAGCTATCAGGCATCAGATCACTCCCACTCTTATGGGACGAGCTTGTCTGGGCTTGAGTTCGTTCAATCGATCCAGACCAGCAGGGTTGAGATAGGCCTGAAGTATTGTCAGTGCTCTTAGTTCAAGGTTGGCTTTGAAGGCGTCTATTTCGCTCCCTGTGAGCAGTTCGGTGGCGGACTGGTCTAATCCTACAGTCTTGACTATTCCCTCGCCTAATGTCTTCAAATTGAGAAACTCGGCAGTAGAGTGCAACATCAGGAAGCAAAACCCAAAACGAAAAGAAATCATGAACGGCTCCTCTTCCGGCAGGTCATCGTGAGTTGCATGATCATAGTGCTCCTGCAGAACCTGTGAGTGGATCATCTCCATAACCAAGCCCTGATGCTCCTTGAAGATGCCATTGTTAGCCATCTCCTTGGGCAGATTGAGGATGGCGAGCATGGCATCTGTCTCGACCGGGATCGGGATCACTTGCCCTTCCTCATCATCTCGGAAAGCTCAATTGCTCTCATGCCCACTTGCTTCGCCCACTTGGAAGCCAGCATGCCATTGGCAGCACGTTCCCAGTCTCCAGCCCCGATGAAAGCAAGTGTATTCTTGAACCCCATGAGACCTTTGATACCGAGATTGAAGCACATGTTGAGCAGTACCGACTGGCGCACCTCATCGAGATGATTATAAATCTCAGGTATCTCATCGATCAGCCACTGCTCGCAGTCCTGGATATCTCGCTCCAGCATAGCGTATGCTTCTTTCTGGGAGATACCTCGGTCATCGAGATTGCGCCCGATACCGATGGTCAACTTGCCTGCAGTGCAGCGGTATGGCTTCAGTCGCAAGCCCTCATGTCTGACTAATTGAGCTTTGATTCGGTTCATCAACTCTTCGGTCATGCTATCTCCTCATTCCAGATGTGATCATTGATCCAGAGCCATGAAAGCACTACCCTGTATGCTGACAAATCAGGATGCATAACGATGCGACAGATTTTGGGATTGACAGAAATCGAGATTGTATATTCATTGCAGAAAGCTATGAAAGTGGTAGATAGGTACTACGAATCATGTCTATCATGACCGAGGGAAATGGATGAGTAAAGAAGCTAGTGCTCGAATAAAGATTAATGATCTTTTGAAAGAAGCAGGTTGGAGGTTCTTTGATGTGAAGGGCAAGCCAGCCAATGTCGTGCTCGAAAACCAAACCAAAGTCACGCAAAAGATGATAGATGAATATGGTGCAGACTTTGAGAAAGCATCTAGGGGATTTATTGATTTCTTGCTTTTAGATGAGCATTCCCATCCCATTATCGTGCTTGAAGCAAAATCGGAAAAGCATAACCCTTTGGTTGGAAAAGAACAGGCTAGAGCTTATGCACTATCTCAGAATTGCCGGTTCATTTTGCTATCTAACGGCAATCTGCACTATTTCTGGGATACACAACAGGGCAACCCCTACATTATCACGAAGTTTCCCTCCCCAGAATCGATGAAGGGCTACGAGCACTACAACCCCGATCCGGATGCATTGGTGAACGAGATCGTGACCACCGGCTATATAGCAGTCACCCAAAAGCATGACTACGCCCAAAACCCTGACTTCCAAAACGAAGATACGAGATCTGAATATCTTAAAAAGCACAACCTCAGCTTATTGAGGACGTACCAAGTTAAGGCTGTTGAATCAATTCAAAACTCAGTTCGTAAGGGTAACAGCCGTTTCCTTTTCGAGATGGCAACCGGGACAGGAAAAACACTTATATCTGCCGCCGTAATGAAACTCTTTCTCAAAACTGGTAATGCTCACAGGGTACTTTTCCTAGTGGATAGATTGGAGTTAGAAGACCAAGCTCAGCGTAATATGGTCAAGTATCTCGAGCATGATTTCACATCCCTAATCTACAAAGAGAACAAAGAAGACTGGAGAAAGGCTGACATCGTTATAACCACAGTTCAATCTCTATTGTCGGGGGATAAATACAGGACCAAGTTCAGCCCCACAGATTTTGATCTGGTAATATCTGACGAGGCACATCGTTCCATTGGCGGCAACGCCAGGGCTGTTTTCGAGTACTTCGTAGGTTATAAGCTCGGTCTAACAGCCACACCGAAAGACTACCTGAAAAACGCTAAACCCAATGAAAACAGTCCCAGAGAGTATGAACGTAGATTACTCCTTGATACTTATGAGACATTTGGCTGCAAGAGCGGTATGCCTACCTTCCGTTACTCACTAATCGATGGAGTTAAGGACGGCTATCTGGTTAGCCCAACCGTGATCGATGCCCGTTCCCAGGTGACCACCCAGTTATTATCAGTTCAGGGTTACGCCTATGTGGAAAAGGATTCAAAGGGGGAGGATTCTACTACTTACTTTGAAGAAAGGGACTTTGAAAAGCGGTTCTTTTCCGAAAACACTAACCTCACTCTTTGTCGAGCCTTCTTGGAAAATGCCGCTTATGACCCCGTCAGCGGTGAGATCGGTAAATCGATAGTGTTCGCTGTAAGCCAAAGGCATGCCACCAAAATCACCCAAATACTTAATGTGATGGCCGATAAAATGTTCCCGGGCAAGTACAATTCCGACTTTGCCATGCAGGTTACCTCAATTATTCCCACATCTCAGCAGATGTCCATTAACTTCTCCAACAACAACCTCTCCGGTAGAGGAAACTTTATATCCGATTACCGCACTTCCAAAACTAGGGTATGCGTTACGGTGGGTATGATGACCACGGGCTACGACTGTACCGATATCCTCAATATTGCCCTGATGCGACCCATTTTCTCACCCTCGGAGTTCATCCAGATAAAGGGCAGGGGGACCCGACGCCACGATTTCTACGAGCAATTTATAGACCCCACCCTCAAGGAACAACACAAAGACAAGATCAAAACAGGATATATCCTCTTTGATTTCTTTGCAGTATGCGAGTATTTTGAAGAGAAGTTCGACTACGACCAAGTCCTGACCCTACCTGTGGCATCAGAACACAAACCTGGCGGAGAACCACCCCCTCCTCCAACAGACGCAGCAGTGATCTACACTCCTGATCCATTAGCACAGATTCAACGCAAGGCTGTTGGGGAAGAGGGTATGAAGATAGACCGCATGTTCTTCCAGAAATTCGAAGATAAAATCAAGCAAGACCCTGTAGTCAAGCAAGGAGTCAACGACGGGAAATGGGACTTCGTTTTGGATTACATCAATCAAACTATGATCGATAAACCAGAGGATTTCTTTACCCTGGAAAAGCTTAGACATTCACTTCAGCTTGATCGTCGACTATCGCTCAGGGAGATAGTTGAAAAAGCCTTTGGCCTGATCCCCGGCTTCAAATCCAAAGACGAACTGCTAAATTCAGAATTCGACAAGTTTATCTCTATTTTTAAACCCATTACTACAGACAACATCCCTGCGCTAAAATACTATTTCAAGGCCTATGTTACCGATAGTCGATTAAGGGACATTATCGAAAGCAGGGACTATACGGAACTCAACACATATCCCCGCTTCGGTATGAAAGACTTCAAGGCTGTAAAAGAGAACTGGCGCACTGCCATCCCAGAATACATCAAGGACTACGTTGTCCTGAATAAGTTTATGTAGGAGTATCATTTGTTAGATTCAATCACGAAAAAGAAGATCGATGACGCCAGGGATATCCTGGTGGGCAAAGTGCCTGTGCCCAGTTCCCAGGTTGAGCAGATCACCATCGCCTTGATCTATAAATTCATGTATGACATGGATAACGAATCAATTGAGCTGGGAGGTAATCCTAAATATTTCACTGGTGATTATGCTCAGTATGCTTGGAACAAGCTCTTCGACCACAAGCTTAGCGGTGATGGTAGGGTAATGCTCTATCAGGATGCTCTGGCTAAGATACCGAATAACGCCTCAATTCCTACTCTCTTTAGGGATATCTTCAAGAACGCCTTTCTACCTTACAGGGACCCGGAAACCCTGAAGTTATTTCTCAAGTGCATAGATGAATTCACCTATGAACACAGCGAAAAACTGGGCGATGCCTTTGAATATCTCCTGGCTGTGCTCGGTTCTCAGGGCGATGCCGGCCAATTCAGAACTCCCCGACACATCATCGACTTCATGGTGGAGCTTATCGATCCCCAGAAAGAGGACAGTATCATAGATCCCGCCTGTGGGACTGCGGGCTTCCTCATCTCGGCCTATAAACACATCATCAAAACCAATAGCTCAAATTACGACAAGGGCACAGACCCTCACACCTTTGCCATCCATAACACCCCTCTGGATGAGCTGGTGATCCAAAACGGCAAGAAATACAACGGAGACCAGCTTACTCCAGATCAGCGGGCTTTTCTACATAAGAACATCAAGGGTTATGATATCGCATTTGAGATGGTGCGTTTGTCTTTGGTAAATATGTATTTGCATGGCTTCAACACTCCCCAGATCTTTGAATATGACACCCTCACCAGCACCGAACGCTGGAATGAATATGCCAGTGTGATCCTCGCCAATCCACCCTTCATGACTCCCAAGGGTGGCATCCGACCCCATCAGAAATTCACTATCCAGGCCAAACGCAGCGAAGTGCTCTTTGTGGACTATATGCTGGAACATCTTACCAACAATGGCAGAGCGGGGATAATAGTACCCGAAGGGATTATCTTTAAATCAGATAGAGCATATAAACAGCTCCGTAAGCTGCTTGTGGAGGAAGATTACTTGGTGGGCGTGATCTCCCTCCCCGCAGGTGTTTTCAATCCTTATTCTGGAGTGAATACATCTATTCTTTGGATAGACAAAACACTTGCGAAAAAAACTGATAAGATCATCTGTCTCAAGGTTAATAACGATGGCTTTGATTTAGGCGCTCAGAGAAGACCTATTGAAGCCAATGACCTCCCTGCAGCCTTTGATAATGCGATGGCATACAGGGATGCCGTCCTGACACAGAGTGAGTACGTTGTCCCAGATAAAGATGTGATTCTGGTGGAGAAATTAAAATTGGCGGAAAGTGGGGATTACAATCTCAGTGGGGAGAGATATTTGATCTCTGGCAAAACCACTTCAGATTACCCTATAGTAAATCTATCTGAGGTAGCAGAAGTTATTTCAGGACAATCACCAGAAGGATTATATTACAATTCTGAGGGGAAAGGTCTCCCCTTTTATCAGGGTAAAACAGAATTTACTGAGATGTACTTAGGAAATCCTACAAAATGGACTACCCAGGTTACTAAAAAAGCGATTCCAAGTGACATAGTAATGTCTGTACGGGCACCTGTAGGTCCTGTTAATATAGTAAAGTTTGAAATATGTATAGGCAGGGGTCTCGCAGCTATTAGATGTACGGATAAAATCAACTACATGTTTTGTTTTCACTTACTGAGAAGTATGGAAAACCAGATCACAGGTAATGCTGGCTCGACATTCGCTTCAATAAACAAGAGTGATATTTGTAGAATAAAAATCCCCCTCCCACCCCTATCAGTCCAAGAGGAAATAGTAGCGGAGATAGAGGCGCATCAGCACGAGATTGAACAATGCAAGCGCAAAATCTCCACCCACGAAAATGAGATTATAGACAGGATTGAGAAATTATGGAAATCATAAGCATTTATACCCGCCATAAAGACGACTCAATATTGGATTTTTATCCTAATGAATACTCACAGGAAGACTTGGACCTTAGTTCATTTGAATCTTTCATAGATTCCACAGTAGCTAATAAGGATGCATCAGATGTCATTGAACTTGAGCGTAGTTCTTATGATATTGCTGTTGAACTGATCGGGACAGATGACTTGCCATGTCCAATGGCTTTGATTATCGAATACAAGATCGGGCAGACTCATTACATTATGTCGATTCCATTCAACAGATCAACTAAAATAGCCTATGTATCAGTTTTTTGTCAGACCCACGAGGAGGTAACATGAGGTTGTTCAAGTTAGTTAAAAACGAAGCCCTGTCCGAAATCAAAGAGGCTAAAATAGCGAAAGAAAAGACTCTTCAGAGCATAACGGAAAAAAACCTATCCCTGCTCTTCGGTTTGGAGTTTGTTTGTTCAGAATTCTCTGTGGGTGATTACAGGCTGGATACCCTCGCCTTCGACCCCGAAACAAGTTCTTTTGTGATTATAGAATACAAGCGGAGTGAAAATAGGAGCGTTATCGACCAGGGCTATGCTTACCTCGGAAAGATGTTGGACAGAAAAGCGGAATTCGTACTCAAATTTAGCAATGTGAAGAATAAGCGCTACGATATCAATGATATAGATTGGGCTCAGTCCAGGATCTATTTCGTTTCAACTGCCTTTAATAACTACCAACTTGGGTCGCTGATCTTCAATGATCTGCCAATTTCGCTGTGGGAGGTAAAAACCTATCATGATGAGCACATCTCATTTCGGCGCATCGACTATGGCAGTTCCAGCGCTAGCATCAAAAAAATAGCTCCTACGAACGCAATTGGCAAGGTGGCTAAAGAGCTGGAAGTATATACCGAAGCTGACCATATTCAAAAGGCTAATGAAGATATCCGCTCACTCTATGAAACGGTTAGGGATAATATATTGGCAAGATGGAACTTAACCTTGGTGCCCAGGAAACTCTATTTAGCCTTTAAGGGAACTACTAACATTGTGGATATTGAAATCCAAAAAGCCCAACTGAAACTCACTCTGAATGTTCCCAAAGGGAAGCTGGTTGATAATCTGAACTTAGCTGAGGATGTCTCCGGTAAAGGGAAATGGGGTAATGGAGCATATCAGATCATCATGAAAGATGAATCTAATCTTTCACACATATTAAGCCTGATAGAACAATCGGCTAAGCTCCATCAGTGAGGATATGCCAGAGAAACGTGCTACTTTCTGCGATCTACTTTAGGTGAGTTATGTAATCACATGGTGAGAAGAAACACCTTGATCGAATCACCGGATTAATAATACTGGCTTACCGATGAAAACTACTAAGAAGGAAAACATGCAAACTGAACATATAGTCTACAATGCATCAGCCACTATGATGAAAGATGTGAAAAATGAATCCGTCTCATTAGTGGTCACATCACCTCCCTATCCAATGATAGATATGTGGGACGATAGTTTCAATGCCCAACATGTAGTTATCGAGACAGAAGACGATACCAGAATCATCACAACATTCAATAACATGCATGTGATACTAAGAGAGGTCTGGAAAGAATGCTATAGAGTGCTCAGCCCTGGTGGTTACTTGTGCATCAACATTGGGGATGCAACAAGGACAATTAATGGCACTTTTAGGTTGTTCTCCAATCACTCGAAGATATTACAGGATTGCTTGGCTCTTGGATTTCATAATCTCCCGAACATTATCTGGCGTAAGCAGACAAATGCACCAAATAAGTTTATGGGCTCTGGCATGCTTCCGGGCGGGGCTTATGTAACCTTGGAGCATGAGTATATTCTGATTTTTAGAAAACCTGGAAAAAGGCTATTTAAAGCTGATGCCGATAAGAAATTGCGTAAAGAAAGCGCTTTCTTCTGGGAAGAGCGTAATATTTGGTTTTCTGATGTTTGGGATTTTAAGGGTACTAATCAGGGACTCAACGGCAATGCGGCCAGAGAACGAAGTGGAGCCTATCCAGTTGAGTTACCTCACAGATTGATAAACATGTACTCTCTACGTCGAGACACTGTTCTTGACCCTTTCCTGGGAACTGGAACAACAACCCTGGCTGCTATGTTAAATGGTAGAAACAGCATTGGTTACGATATTGATCCATCTTTTTTGAATGTCTTGGATTCAAGAGTGAATGGCTCTTTTATCGCAGAAGCTAACCGTATAACCTACAATCGGATTAGGAATCACTCCCAGTTTATCGAAGATTATACGAAGAAAGGTAAACAGCCAAAGCATGCTAATGCAAACTACAACTTTCCTGTGATCACTAGCCAAGAGACAGACCTCAAGCTATATGGAGTATCCGATATCGCACGGGAATCGAATAATAAATACTCGGTGACTTATACAGAACCAGACGTTAACCAGCAATATCTCTTATTTTAGCAACAATCTCCTGTAGGTTAGTAAAGTCTTCTCTCTCGTTGTATATCAGATAATAAACAGGTTTACCCCAGGATGTGTTGGCTACATAATTGAAAGTAACGACATTCTGCCTCATGAAGTAAAATGTGTGAGGCTTTATCTGGATTCCGCAAACCTCATTACCACTCTTATGTACTACAAGATCTATTCTATACTCAGAATCAAGTTCTGCAGACGCATCAATTACTTCGAGTGAAGGCAATTGAGAACGAAGGATCGATTTTGCCTTGTCTTCAATGAGGTTCCCTTTAAGAGATTGAGTAATGAACAGGTCGTATTCCCACCTTTTGCATTCTTCAAGGGAGTACTTATATCTACCCCATTGCTTTATCTGTGACTCGTATAAATTTCGTCCAAAGTCTTCTACTGTGCCTTGACTAAAGATACCACAACTACACTTGTTTTTATAATGATATTCAATAAGTTCGACAAGCTCATTCTTTGTTCGTGGCTTATGCTCCCTAATCAACTTCATGACAGGGACTGATTTGTGGGGTGCAGAGATACCCTGCTGTCCATTTAAAAGATTGAGTTCTCCGCCTGTCAGTGACATAATTCTTCTTCCAGTGAATCAGCATATTCAATGACCAATCCGTCTTTTGTCTTGTCATAGTAAATCTCATGTACTTTTATCTCAATTGGCAGGATAAGCATAGTTTTGAAGGTAATAGGTTTTACACTTACCAGGGCAGTGCCGATAACTCCATCAATGTTTCGACCTTCTTCCTCCGGGGTAGCTGTTCTATAAGTACAATTGAACTTCTCTCCGAGATGTTTAAGTATCGCTCCCTGAACTCGTAGTCCTGCATAAGTCTTCGTTATAACCAAATCAGCAACCCACTGACTTACCATTTCCTTGTCAATTTGCGTAATAGCATCTTGAAAGCTTGTGATCATAGTATAGATTCTATTAGCAGCATCTTCAATCGCATTTGGATTCTGATCAAGATACCACTCTTCCCATTCCTGGAGAGATTCGCCGGGAAACAACTGAATGAGTTCGCTCATTTGACCGACTACTTGAGGTCGTGTTCCTTGAGAGTTTTGATTTGCCAAATTCATCAACTGAGTTGTGTACTTTGGAAACAATGGCACATGGGCATTTAAGAGCCTAAGCAGTTCATCGTTCTTGATCTTGTCCTTTTTGGGCATTAGTTACACTCCTTGATCTTTGTTTCTGTCATCCACCTTGAATGAACACGCCAAATGACCACATGGACATTGAATGATCGAAGGTCCTGATGTCAATGATTTCTTTTTATGGGGGCGCCACCAATGAAAAATATGAGTTCGAGATATATATTATCAATAACAATAGCAATATCTTAGACTAACCACAAACCATGATTGGAGATTCTGATGAATTTCTGATTTATCATGCTCGTAAACTTTACAGGATTGCGGCTTGACATAATGAGCAATGTCATATAGGGAGGGTCTATGATATAATCAAAGGAGAATCTTCATGAATGAATGCAACACAATAGTGACATCAGGGATTATTGATAGGCTCACAGTAGATATCACTGTGAATAACTGCAGAAATCCTCATGATTATCATCCAAAGCCTGCTATACGATTAGTGTTGGTATTAAATTCCGCTCTCTTGATGAGCGTTGCGTATTGATTGGAGGCAATAATGATACAACCGAAAGCATTTACTGAGCAAATTCTTTTTCATACAATAAGGATAGAATGTGATGGATCTACCGGGACAGGATTCTTGTTTGCATTTCAAACTGACGATAGAATCCCAATTCCTGTTATTGTTACAAACAAGCATGTTGTGGATTATAAGAAGCATAATAAGGTCAAATTCTCGCTTCATCAAAAAGATTCAAGTGGACATATCCTCACGGAAGCAGTCATCTGTGAGTGGGAGTCCGATTGGATACACCACCCTATAGGAGAGATCGACCTATGTTGTACGCTGTATGAACCAATCAATCGTGCTGCTAAAGATAAGGGAATTGAGCTTTTTGTAACGACATGTACGGACGATATGATAAGCACGAATGAAGAACTAAATGATATGCAAACGGTTAATGATGTCCTAATGGTGGGATATCCCGATGGGTTGTTCGACAAAAAGCATAATCTGCCCATTATTAGAAAGGGTATTACAGCGACTCATCCAGCTATCGACTACGAGGGAAAAAGTCTTGGAATTATTGATATGGGATGTTATTATGGATCGTCAGGTTCGCCGATATACACATACCCTGGTAGTGCACAGTATTCTAAATCGAAAGGATTACAAATAGGAGTATCAATTTCTAAGTTCTTAGGCATCTTTTTTGCGTTTATTTGCGCAGATGATGATGGGGAAATAATAGCAAGAATACCCGATAAGAAAAGTAAGAAAAGCAATTGTAGAACTCCTGAGGATGAGCTCCGATCCACTACTGAAGTCAGTTTAAATTTGGGTTTCTATATCAAAGCTAAAGAACTCCAAATACTTAAAGACGAGGTTTTCAAAACCTATAATATTAGTAGATAATTTCGGTAGAAGTCCTGCACTTCCAATGAAATGGCGGGAACGGTGTATGCGCACCTGAGACACCTACCGGATTCATCTCTGAGTCGTATTCGATCTGATCGTCTTTTATCCAGGGTGCCAGGGCTTTGATGTAGTCTCTGGCATCATCCAGGCTGTTGGACTTTGTATCAAGAGCCATCAGGTTATCCATTACCTCCAGAGCATCGTTTAGGGGATAGACCTTATCCTGGGCAGCCAGGGCCCGGCAGATGTCACTCGTGCGGTCATCCAGGATCACCACGAGCTTGTAGTATTTGGCTTTGGCTTTCTTGTAACCTTGTAGCCTTCCGAACTCTCTTATTCTCAATGCAGTATGCTCTGCCAGTCCCTGCCAGTAATGGGATGAGCGGTTGGCGAGATCATTAAACTGGTCTTTGAGGGTATCCGCAAGCATCTCCTTGGTATAGCCTTGCTCTATGGCCTTGGATAGTGTATCGGCAAAGTTCTGCCTGACGTCGGATTCAAAGTGATTACCGATCCAGAACAACTGCTGCTTTTGGATGGTGGTTGATAGATGCTGATCTTCAATACCCCATAGTCCGATACTGGTCTTGGTTGGGGCTTGTACTTGGGTGTCTCGCAGTCCGAGCCGCACACAACGGTCTATTATCGCCTTGGTGGGCTCATTGACAAGGGCTGCGAAGTCATCTCCCAACTGGGTATTGATGATGCCCATAAGCTTATCTATGGAGTTCTGGTTGAGCTTCTCTACTCTGGGCATATCACTCAGCATCTGGATGGCGAGCCTGGCTGCATCCCTGATCTCTGTTTTCCATGCATTATTCAGTACTCGGTAGTACTCAAGCATGAGCTTATCGTAGTAGTTCATCAGAAGATGAACCTCCGTACTTTCACTCTATTTCTGCCGATATCGTATTCCGAGAAGCGTTCTAAGCATCCAGCAAGAGCATCACAGCCATCGATATAGCCATCAGGATAAGTCAGGAACTGGGAGATCAGAGTGGGAGTATCCTGTCCCTCCGGGAAGAGCACCTTGGCTGTCTCGATGATGGTTTCGGTTCTCTCGATACGGAGGTTCTTGTTGTCTTTGTTATCTATGCGTTTGATTCTGTGGGAGATGGGTGGCAGATGGTTATCGGTAGCCCATCTATCAAAGTCAGCCAGGATACGAGCTTGTCCGTAGGTGGTCTCACAAGCAGCTCTGGCTTTCACTCGGTAGGTGCGATCCAACTCCTGATAGGCATCATAGTAGTATCTGAAGAACTTGGTGTTCTCGGTTTGACGTATCCAGGCATGGATCACATAGAAGCGGTTTCCGTCATAGCCAATGGAAATGATGGCTTTGAAGCAACCTTTCTCTCCCCAAGCAGGATCGGCATAAAGCCAGACCCGCTTCATCTGGGATGGTTCTGGCAGGGTCCGGTACTTGGTGAACCAGTGGTTCTTGAAGATGTTTCCTTCGATGACAGGCTGTCCAAGCATCTCTCTCTGATAGCCTGTCATCCCGAACTTGGCTCTCAGGTTTGGCAGAGTGGCAGTAGGGTATTGAGCCTCCCAGGTGGACTTGCCATGCTGATCTTCGAGAGAGAAGCGCAATATCGCTTTTTGGTGCGTTTTCAGAACCGACTGGTATCCCAAGTCCAAATCCGGGTTGTCGGCCCGCATTTCGCCTAATATGAGCTCCTGAAACTGGCAGATGGCATAGTTGGGATGCACCAGGTTACCGAGCCAGATGATTCGACCACCACCCTCAGGTGCGAGGGCCCCGGCAAGCTCCTGGGAGATCTTCTCCATGCGTCTCTTGCCGATGGACTGGTTACCCATGTTCTCTTCTTTATCGATATCATCACAGACGATCAAACCGGGCCGTTTAGCAGTCTTGGGATTGATTGTTCCTCTATGAGACTGCTTGATAGAACGTGCTCTGATCCTGGCTTTGTTCTTGAGATAGAAGTCCAGATCAAAGGCATCCATAGGCTGCAGCTCTGGATAGTCGATAGTGAGCCGTTTATTGTTCTGCAGCTCATGAAGGGTGAATGCGGTCCTCTCCTGTGCCAGATCTACGTCTGCGGCAGTATGGATCACGTAGCGTTCACCTTTGATGATCATCCAGATCGGATAGACCACTCCCATGAGAACCGTTTTGCCCAGCCCACGAAAACCGGTAATGGCGATGATGCCTGAGCGCTTATCAGTCTCATCGAACATAGTCTCATGTGCTGGGCAAAAAGGTAGTGGGAAGATATGCGGGAAATAAGTATGGCAGAAGAACGAGAAAGCATCCCAACCCTCAGCGGTAGTCCTCCTGATCCTCTCTGCCTTGGCTTCGGGATTATCGTCTATAAAAGGCAAGACGGAGATCGTTTTGGATGCGATCTCCGTCAGAGCCTTGTTATGCCGTTGGATGAACTTCTTAGGCATAACTGGGTAACCCCCCGACGCCCAGGGGGACGGGCGTCGGGGACCCGGAGGTCGGAGGACTGACCATGTCGGGCTGTTGGCTTGGAGGGTACGTAGGGTCTGTAGGCTTAGGCTTGGGAGGCCTTATGTAG
>Ga0208040_1002453_pt1 | contig 16237 bp, 14 predicted proteins | sample AD_UKC083_MetaG_FD_184431 | JGI IMG/M metagenome (GOLD analysis project Ga0208040, IMG submission 184431) | Active sludge microbial communities of municipal wastewater-treating anaerobic digesters from USA - AD_UKC083_MetaG (SPAdes) (version 2) | ecosystem: Engineered > Bioreactor > Anaerobic >...
TTTGGCGCCTGACGGCGCCAAAGACTCCGCTCCGCCCCAGGGGTTGGCCCAGGGTTAGCGACAGTCAACGAACCAAAGAAACACAACCAAAGGTGAGCCGGTGAAGTGGTGAGTTTTAATTGTCACTGCGGCGAGAAATAATTGTCATTGACCAATGGCCAGAATGACCCCGGCGTCCTTCGCCCGCGGCGCCGCGGCCTTCAGACGATCCACCGCAACGTCAACATCGGCTTCCTTGACCTTCCCGGCGGCATCGAGCAGGTCGCCATTGCCGAAAAAGGCCACCAAAATAACGCGCGCCCCGAGGTCATGGGCCGCGTCGATCGCCTGATCGAGCCAGGCCGGGGCGCGTGGATCCAAGGCCAGCGGATGCGAATTCAACAGGCCCATCATGAGCGAACAGACCGGCAGACCCGTCTGGCGCATCTGGTCCTTGTACCTCTGGCGGACCGCCGGGTCCGCGATCTCGAGACGATCCGCCCCTGCCCCGACGCCGACCTCGACACCGTCGAGCCCAGCCTGGCGGGCCTGTTCGAGGTCGACGACGCAAGCCCCGAAACGGATCGCATCGGCGGAGGCGCCGCTCGAGGGGGGCTCAGACTGGATTCCCGGGAAGAGCGCCCCGCCGGCCAGCATTGTTGCAGCTTGGCCGAAGAACGTCCGCCGATCGAGGGCAGAGTGATGCGAGGCCACGTGATCGGAGGCAGTCTTCATATGTCTCAGTCAGATGTAGCACTGACCATTCCACATTTTTCTTCGAGGAGACCTCAAGCGGTATCGCCCGATGAGTACTGAGCAGACGGAGATTCGCAGATTCTGACAACTCTGGCACATACCGACATGGACGTATTCTATTATCGCAATATGATTTTATAGCACTGTCTATCGAGTTCGGTTGTCTGTTCTGTTTCGACTGGGATGTCCGATCATACAGGAACTTCTGCTGCTTCTGTTGTCGGTCCTCGTTTCATCCAGACAAGCATTAGACTGATATCGGACGGCGATACGCCCGAAATGCGCGACGCTTGTCCGACGGTGAGCGGACTCACCTTCTTGAGCTTCATGCGGGCTTCAGTCCTTAGCCCCGGAATCCGGTCGTAGTCAAGCCAGACAGGAATTATCTTCTCTTCCATGTCCTTGTTGCGATCGACCTCGATTTGCTGTCGATGAAGGTACCCGGCGTACTTAATGGTCGACTCGATTTGCAGGATGTCCTCCGCTGTGAGTTCGGCATTCACCGATGGAAGGTCTTTGTAGCTGACTTCCGGACGTCGCAACATGGATTCCAGAGTCGAGGCACCGATCTTGGTCCTCCGCAATCGCTCCAGTTCAGCTTGTATGGCCCTCCGACGCCTCTGGAACGACTGGTAATGCCGCTCTGGCAAGAGCCCGATAGCGAATCCGATCTCCGATAACCGTTCGTCGGCATTGTCCTGTCGCAGGAGCAATCGATACTCCGCTCTCGACGTGAACATGCGATACGGTTCCACGGTGCCCTTGGTCACCAGATCATCCACCAAAACGCCTATGTAAGCCTGATCTCGGCGTAGGACGATCGGCGGTTTTCTCTGGACCCTTCTTGCCGCGTTGATACCCGCGATAATCCCCTGGGCTCCCGCCTCCTCGTAGCCCGAGGTCCCGTTGATCTGGCCCGCGAAATACAGGTTTCGACAGAGCTTCGTTTCGAGCGATGGCAGCAACTGCGTCGGAGGCGCAAAGTCGTATTCGATAGCGTAGCCGGGACGCGTGATCTCAGCGTTCTCGCAGCCGATGATGGTCCGAACCATATCGATTTGCACCTCGTACGGCAGACTGGTCGAGAACCCGTTCACGTAGATCTCTTCGGTCGATATGCCCTCGGGTTCGAGAAAGATCTGGTGACGGTCTTTCCCGGGGAACTTGACGATCTTGTCCTCTATCGACGGACAGTAACGAGTGCCGGTCCCTTCTATCACCCCGGAGTAAAGTGGCGACTTCTCGAGATTGGCGCGGATGATCTCAGCTGTCTTCTCGGTCGTGAAGGTCACATGACAGCTAAGCTGTCGACCCAAATGATCGAGAATCGAGCCGGGGGGGTAGATCCCCGGATGATTGCTATCATTGCGCGTATGTTCCACGTGGAACAAATCCTCTTTCCAGAAATGGAAGTAAGGAACGGGATCGTCGCCAGATTGAGCCTCCGTCTTCGAGAAGTCAATAGACCGCCGCAGGAGTCGAGGTGGAGTCCCGGTCTTGAGTCGACCCAATTCAAACCCCAATTGCCTGAGCGACGCAGACAATCCAGTTGAAGCAGGCTCGCCTGATCGGCCCCCGGCGATCTGGTTAAACCCAATGTGCATCAGTCCACGCAGGAATGTGCCCGTAGTCACAATGACGCACTTGCCCTTGAATTGGACTTTCAGTGTGGTCTCGACCCCAACCGCAGCACCCTGATCGACCAGAATCTGATCGACCTGCGCCTGTTTGGATTCGAGTCGAGGCTGCCGCTCACACACACTCTTGAGACGGAACTGATACGCCTTCTTGTCACACTGTGCCCTGGGTGCGCGGACGGACGGGCCTTTCTTGCTATTCAGCATTCGGAATTGGAGCCCGGTCATGTCGGTATTCCTGGCCATCTCGCCGCCGAGGGCATCGATTTCGCGGGCGATCTGGCCTTTTGCGAGGCCACCGATAGCGGGATTGCAGGACATCTGGCCGATGCAATCCAAATTTATCGTTAACAAAAGGGTCTCGCACCCTATCCGAGCCGATGCCAACGCAGCCTCGATGCCTGCGTGACCCGCACCGACAACAATCACATCGAATTCCTTCGGATAAAGGAACATCAGTCCGCTCCTGAACAACCACACCAAGCCGCGCATCCACTCCTAAAAATACGAACCGGGTTCGGAACCAGAGGATGGTTCTCGAACCCGGTGGAGTTTTCAGAGTACAACTGAGGGACTATGTGGATACTTCGGCAACGACCGGTACTTAGCCGCAACCGAAAATTCGCTGAAAAAATTCAAAGACCGACCGCAACCACGCCTCAGAAACCAAGTTCTGAAAGCCCCGCATACAAACACCAGTCACGCGACAAGTCAAGCGAAGGAATAAAGTATTATCTGCACTTATGTTCATGATCAGAATACCGCGCGGCCGGCTATGCCGCCAAGCGAGGCCTGCCTTGCGCCGTCGCGCCACGCGGCGAAGGCAGAGGCACCCGGTCTACAGCATCGGAAGGTGCAGCGGTTGGAGGCCGGGGGGGCCGGCGCTCCGAACGTTGTCAAACTGGGAATTGCTGCTGCCGCTGGCGTTTTGCTGTTTACACCTCCGGGGTCCTCGCTAGAATCCTTGACCGGTGAAACATGTTGCAGACAAGTCAAGTTTCTGTGCTGCATTAAAGGGGTCAAGGATTCTTATGAGCGAGGCGCGGGAGAGAGGGGTCGTGAAACGCGGAGACACTCCATGAACCGAACCTTGGAGGGGGAACGGCTCGTCCCCCGCCAAAGCGTGTTAGAATGCTCCCGGTTCCCTTTCCGGGCGCGGTTTTGCCGGAGCTCGGATGTCAGACTCCGCGAAGCTTTGTGAAACATCCGGGCAAGGATGAAAGGCGGATTTGTTGTCATGAAGAAAATCGAGGCGATCATCAAGCCCTTCAAGCTGGAAGACGTGAAGGAGGCGCTGGCGCAGATGGGCATCGAGGGGATGACCGTGAGCGAGGTGAAGGGTTTCGGGCGCCAGAAGGGCCACACGGAGATCTATCGCGGCAGCGAGTACACGGTCGATTTCCTGCCGAAGATCAAGATCGAGCTGGTGATCGCGGCTCAGCTGGTCGAGCAGGCTGTTGAGGCCATCCTGAAGGCGGCGAAGACCGGCAAGATTGGCGACGGCAAGATCTTCGTGAGCTCCGTCGAGAACGCCATTCGCATCCGGACTGGCGAGAAGGACGAGGAGGCCGTTTAGCCCGCAGAGCCCGAATGGAGAAATGCGATCGGGTCGAGGGCGCGGGCGCCTCCGTCTGGGTGAATCCGCCGCCGCTCCGGCTGCGCGAACAGGCTCGGTCTACGCGTTGGGGGACGATGTCGGAACGGCTGTAAAGCGATGGGCGTGCTGTTGGGAGACGAGTTGGATTTGGGAGCAAGAGCGGGTTGTGAATAACACGTGGACAAGAGTTAATATGTTGTTCTGGTTTTCGATGGACGTCTTGCCTAAAAACGCTGTCGCGTAACCTGAGTAAGGATCGAGTGGGGATTATTATTTCCGTGAGCGCCTCAGAGACAATGCAGCACATGACTGTAAAGTGTTGGCATGAAATGTGTTGCGACTTTCAAAGTCGAGATTGGCCAGTTTTTTGGCGTTTTCCGACGGAGGTGTCCGAATTCTTTTTAATGCCAGAGGTGCTAAGCCTCTGGAAAACGGGACGTTACGCGCTCGTTGCAAGTGGTGGTGAATAAAATCGTCTCCGGCGCAGGTCAGGGCCGTTGTCGTCTCATGCAAACTTCAATCGAGAAGGTCTGGTCTTCGGCTCAGTCGATTCTTCGAGGCATGCTCAATGCGGACATCTATAATCTCTGGTTCACCCACTTGCGAGCCAGGGAGATGTCAGAGGAGGGAATCGTAGTCGAGGTCCCGAATGATTTCTGCGAACTGTGGCTCAAGGACAATTACCTGGGCCTGTTGCAGGATGTGGTGGCGCACGTGACGGGATCGACTCGGCGTGTCCAATTCGTCATTGCCGCCAAACCAGCCGAGCCGACGCCGAACGAAGAGGCGGCACCTCAGCGGGTCGCGGTGTCAGCCGCGCACGGTCCGATTGCCGGCGCCGTTGGGCGCGAGTCACCTTTCAATCCCAACAACACGTTTGACACCTTTGTGGTGGGGAGCAACAACAGCTTCGCCCATGCGGCGGCATTGGCGGTCGCGCAAGCGCCGGGGCGGTCCTACAATCCGCTCTTTGTGTATGGGGGGACCGGTTTGGGGAAGACCCACCTTTTGCACGCGATCGGGCAGCATGCGGCCCAGAATCGAAAGGGCGCCCGCGTCGCCTATCTCTCTTCGGAGAAGTTCACCAACGAGTATATCGACGCCATCCAGACCAATCAGTTGGTGCGCTTTCGGAAGAAGTATCGGATGACCGACGTGCTGCTGATCGACGATGTGCAGTTTCTGGCGAACAAGGAGCGGATTCAGGAGGAGTTCTTCCACACGTTCAATGCGTTGCACGAGGCTCATCGGCAGATCGTTCTGACGTGCGATCGCCCCGCCAGCGAGATTCAGAATCTCGAGCACCGGCTCATGTCGCGGTTCGAGTGGGGGTTGGTGACGGATCTGCAGCCGCCGGATGTCGAGACGCGCGTGGCCATTTTGCGCAAGAAGGAGCAGAGCCTGGGGGTGAGCCTGCCGCAGGAGGTCATCGATTTTCTCGCCCAGCGCATTCGCTCGAACATTCGCCGGCTGGAAGGCGCCTTGATCCGCGTGGCCACCTACGCCTCGCTGGCGGGCAAGCCCGTCACCCTCGAGGTTGTGGAACATCAGCTTCGCGAGTTGCTGCACGAGGAAGGGCGCCACGCGATCACGATCGAGATCATCCAGAAGAGAGTGGCTGAGCATTACGACATCCGGCTGGCGGACATGACCAGCCGGCGTCGGCCCGAGAACATCGCTTTCCCCAGGCAAGTGGCCATGTATCTGGCCCGTCAACTGACCGAGAGTTCCTTGAACACGATCGGCGAGGCCTTCGGAGGCCGGGACCATGGCACCGTTCTGCACGCCTGCCGTCTGGTGCGCGGGCGCATGGAGGTGGACCCGAGCGTGCGGCAGGTGGTGAGCTATCTCGAGAAGCAACTCCACCGATGACGGCGCCGCCGCTGAGCCCGCCGCCCCGCCTCCGCGTTCGGCAAGCTATCTCGGGGGGATGAGATCCGCGAATCCGGTGTCCCTCAGAGCTGCATCGAGCCATCGGATTTGATTGGGGAACAGGTGCTCGCGCCGAATCTCGGCGGCATCGAGGCGCGCGAGGTTCGTCTGGCCCTGCGCGAGATGGATCTCGAAAGCGCAGAGGTGGAAGACGCTGCGTCCAAACTCGTCAAAACGGGCGGGGTCCACGGTGCTCAGCAGTTCGGCCGCTTCGTTCCAGCGCTGGTTCAAGGCGAGGGCATAGCAATGGTTGACGCGCGCGTGGGGCGAGGCGGGCATGCGGACAAGGAAATCGCGCGTCACGCTCACCACCCTGGCCGGATCGAGCCTGTTGATCAGCAGCGCCGCCGCGTAGTTGAAATCCCATCGGTCATCGTCCGGAAGGAGGCGGCGGGCTTCGGTTGCGGCTCTCAGGAGCAGGACGGGGTCCTGGCGCATGGCCTCGGCAAGCTCGAAAACGACCTGCCAATAGTGGGGCACGTCTTTCAAAGGCTGTTCGAGGGGCGCCAACACCTGCCATGCCTTGTCGTAATAACCCAGTTCCTTCAAGCCAAGACCGACCTCGAGCGCGACTCGGTCTGAGGGAAAGAACCCGCGGACTGCCGCCTGCATTGACGCGTCGGCCTGATCGTGGTGCTTCAACATGTGATGCGCCCGTCCCTCGATGAAGTCCGTCCAGCCACCCAGTGCCCGAGCCGTCTGCGGGACGGCCCGCAGCTCCTCCGCCATCTCGAGGAGGCCGCGCCAGTCGGCCGCGGCACTGAGCAGCGCGGCGCGTTTGAGCCAGACAGACTGCGTGGCGGCGGAGGGGTTTCCGCCCTGCTGTGTTGTAAAATGCCGCAGGGTCAAGTGCGCCTGATCGGGCAATCCCAGGGCGTTCAGGGCATCCGCCAGCAGGATCGCTTCTTTGGCGGATAGCGGTTTGCCGACCTCGCGCGCCGCCAGAGTGCGGGCCTCATCGGACCGCCCGGCCTGGGCCAACAACTTCCAGTAACCAAGGTGATCGCGCAGCCTGTCCGCTCGGGACTCGACAAGGCGTTCGAGTGATTTCGCGTAATTGTGCGGATCTTGCGCCTGCTCGAAATCGAGAAGCTGCAGGCGGGTTGCCAGGATGCGGTGGGCGGGATTCTCGAGCGCCTGCTCGAGACGGCGGCGGGCGTCGTCGCGAGCGGGCAACGGTCCCCAGCCGGCGAGATAGGCGGCATGATAGAGGGCAAGGGCGGGATCCTGGGCGGACTCGGCGCTGAGCCGCTCCCAACGGGCCCTGTAGGCGGGTCCATCGCCTCGGTCCAGGAGGGCCTTGAGATAAAGCACCTCGTCCTCCCTCGAGAGCTCGTCCCGCAGCGGATGCAGCAGATCGTACACCTCGTCCGAACGCCCTGTCCGATCACACAACTGCGCCACCAGGCCGATGTCCTGCGCATTGGTCCCGCCAAGGGCGACCAACCAGGCCGACAACTTGGCCGCCTGTTCGAGGGCTGCGGCGGGCGGGTTGGGCAGGCTCACGGTAGAGCGCAGGGCCTGCCGGATCGTCGGCAGATGCCCCAGATTCTTGATGACGGCGGCGCGCCAGGCGGCGGCGGCTTCCTCGTCCGATCCGTTGGCGGCGAGGTGCCGGGCTGACCGCCGCAGTTGCCAGGCCTGGGCCAGGTTGAGGAGGCTCACTCGCACCTGAGGCTGGAAGCCGGGCGGGGTGACACGCCAGATCTTGGGCAGCGAGATCGCGATCCCGACAACGACAACGAGGATCAGCACCGACACTATCCGGAACCACGGATCGAGGATAAGAAGCCGGATCAGCTCGCCCTGATCGTGGGGCAGGGCTTTCAGATCGCGTTTGGAGGGGAGCGGATCCACCTAACTCTTCGCCTTCGGCGTCGGTGAGGGGGGAGGCTCGTTAAGACTCCAGTATTGGGCCAGGAGCCCGACCATCTCGAGAAACTCGGCCGAGTTGGCTCGCTTCATCAGATACCCCGAGATGCCCAGGGCGTACATGCGGCTCTTGTCTTCCTCGAGTCGCGAGGCCGTCAGGACCACCACCGGCAGATTGCGCAGGTCCGGATCTCGCCGGATCTCCGCGAGAAACTCCTCGCCGTTCATGCCCGGCATTTTGATGTCAAGAAGCACCAGCCCGGGCCGAGGATTCTCCGGGGACCGCAGGAATCGCAAGGCTTCATCGGCCGACCGGGCGACAACCAATCGCGTCTCGGTCTCCAGTTCCCGCAGCGCCCGCTGGACACTGAGGATGTCCACTTCGTCGTCCTCGACCAGCAGGAGCGGCGTGCGTTCCTGACAGAAGGCCCGCAGGCGTCGTTCGTGCCGATGGTGATGCTCCCATTCCATCGCCGAGCGCATCAACTCGTGCGTGCCCTGGATTCTGAGCTTGGTCCGGATATTCGCCCGATGCACGTCCACGGTCCGCGAGCTGATCGACAGTTCTGCCGCGATTTCTTTGGCTTCCTTGCCCTGGCCGGTGAGCCTGAAGACCTCCATCTCGCGGCTGGAGAGCACCTGCGGAGGGTCCTGTTCGGAGGTTGGAAACCCGCTGGCCAGATGGCGCAACAACCTGTTCCCCAGGCGGGGGTCCAGGACAATCTCCTGACGTGCGGCCTGCCTGACAGCCGACGCCAGGGTGTTGGCGTTGACGTCGTTCGAGAGGTATCCCATTGCGCCGTGTCTTAAAACCCGCTCGGCGATCCAGGCATCCTCGCGTTCGGACAGGACCAGCACCGCCGGCGGCTGTGAGACCCTGAGCAGACGCCCCAACACCGGTTCTCCTCGCGTGCGGCAGAAGCTGGCTCCTAGAATCACCACGTCGGGCTGACTGGCGTTGACCGCGCTGAGTCCTGCTGCCGCATCCCCCACCTCGCCGAGCACCTCGATGCCCGGATCCGTCTCGAGGTGGCTTCGGATGCCGGCGCGGTTAATGGACTGCTCCTCAATGATGAGAACCCGGATCGCCACGACCCCAGTGTGGCAGGGCCGCGGATTTTTCGCAATACTCTTCGCAGGCCTCTTCGCGGTTCGGGCAGCCTCCTCCCAAGGCGGGGAGCACGGCGCCCGGCCCGTCCGTCGGCGCCGCAGATGGGCGAGCGTCTCGTCGCCCTGGCTGCGGCCATGCCGCGAGGCGAAAGGTCCGGACTGGCCAGCCGCCTTTGCGCGTGCGGAAGTTGGGTCCGCACGGTCCAACGAAGCGAAGTGATAAACGAAGCCATGCAGGCGCCCGAAGTGTTGTCGAGGCTTCTCCAGCAAGCCGAGGCGGCCGGGGCGAGCGACATCCATCTGCACCTGACAGGCGGGCAGACCGAGGTGGCATTCCGTCTCGATGGCCTTCTGACGCCGATCACAACCCTCGAAACCGGGCTGGGCGAGCATGTCATCGGCCGCATCAAGTTCCTCGCCCGGCTCAAGACCTACCAGGACAGCCTGCCGCAGGACGGGCGCATCGACCGGCGAGACAGCGGTGCCGGCTGCGACATCCGGGTGGCCACCTACCCCACGGTGCGGGGAGAGAAGGTGGTGCTGCGGCTGTTCAACCGTGACGGTGTCCGTGCGCTGGATGAGCTGGCCTTGCCGGACGAACTGGTCAGTGAGTTGGAGGCGTTCTTGCGGCAGGAGACGGGCCTGTTGCTGCTGACGGGGCCGGCCGGAAGCGGCAAGACCACGACGATCTACGCCTGTCTGCGCGCCCTGGCTCGAGGCGGTCGCAAGCACGTCATTACCGTCGAGGACCCGGTCGAGCAGATCCTTCCCGGGGTGATGCAGACCGAAGTGAACGAGGCGCGCGGGCTGACCTTTGCGGTGGCGGCGCGCCATCTCTTGCGCCAGGACCCGCAGGTGCTGGTCCTTGGTGAAATCCGCGACGACGAGACGGCGACGCTGGCGGTGCGGGCGTCGCTGACGGGGCATTTGGTGATTTCCACCCTGCACGCGGGATCCTGCCGGGGCGTGTTCGAGCGCTTGCTGGCGATGTGTCCGGACCACGCCGCGGTGGCGTCGGCCGTCACGCTGGTGGTCAATCAGCGGCTGATGCGCCGCTGCTGCGCGTCGTGCCAGCGCCGGGGCTGTCCGCTCTGTCTGCAGACCGGCTATCGCGGGCGGCTGCCGCTGGTCGAGTGGGTGCGTCTGACCCCCGCCCTCCAGCGTCAACTGCGGACCGTCGGGCCGGATGCAATCGAGCCGGCGCGGAGCCTCGAGTTGGCGGCGCGTGACCTTGTGGCCGCAGGACTGTCTGACCAGCAGGAACTGGAACGAATGTTCGGCTTATGAAACTGGACGAGTTCGCCTTTTTAAACCAGCAACTGGCCGGGATGCTGCGCGGCGGCATCCCGCTCGAGGGCGCTCTGAAGCAGTTGACGGCGACTCTCGAACGCGGGGTGTTGCGCGAGGAACTCGAGCAACTCCAAGCGGATCTGGCCAAAGGAACTCCTTTGCGCGAAGCCCTGCCGCGTCGCCGCCTGCCTGAGCTTTACCAGCAATTGGTTCAACTGGGCGCCCAGGGGAACAACCTGCCGGGTATGCTGACGCTTCTGGCCGACTATTACCAGCGGCGCCACCTGATCTGGACCAAGCTCAAGGCCCTCATGGTCTATCCGGCTATCGTCCTGATCGGCAGTCTGGGGTTGTCGATTCTCCTGGCCCATTTGGCCCGCGTGCTGACGACGTCGGTTCCTTGGTTTTTCTACGAGGGGCAGACGCTCCCAACCGCGGCCGCCATCGGCGGTCCCAGCGCCCTGCTCATTCCTCCGCTCTGGATCGCTCTGATGTTGGTCCTGTTCGTGGCGGCCCTGACCGTGCCGGCCTGCCGCAATTGGGTCCGCTGGCACTTGCCCGGCTTTCGGGAATCGAGCCTCAGCCAGTTTGCCGCGACCATGCGGCTGCTCCTGGCCGCCGGCACCGACCTGCCTCGGGCGCTGGCGCTGGTCGCCAACCTCGAGCAGGGGACGGCGGTTGGCCGCGAACTGGCCGGCTGGCGGGACCGGCTCGCCGCGGGCGCCGGACGAATCAGCGAGTTCGCCACACCCAGCCGGCTTTTCCCGCCCCTGTTTGTCTGGCTGGTGGGACAGGGCGGCGAGAACCTCGCCGGCGGCTTTGCCCGCGCCGCGGAGCTTTACGGCGAGCGCGCCCGGCATCGGGTGGAAATGATGTTGTATGCCGCGTTGCCGGTTGCGGTCCTGGCGCTAGGCGGGTTGATCGCCGGACAGTTGGTCCTCGGTCTGCGGGTGTGCGCCCTGGTGACGGGATTGAATATGCTGGGCACGGAGTGATGCGGCCATGAACCCTCTCGTGCTCAATCTGCTGGTCTGGCTGTTGGAGCTGATGGCGTTGGCGGTGCTGGCCTACCTCGCCTATTTCTTCCTGAGCCTCCCCCTGCGCCGGCGCGAGCGGGCACGCCTCTTCCTCGATCTCATCGAACTCGGGCTGCGAGATGGCCGAAGCGTGGAACAGACCGTGTGCGCCCTGGGAGCGACGGGGGATCGCGCCTTGGGCTCGAGGTTCCACCGCTTCGCCACGCATCTGGCGTCGGGCCTCACCCTCGCCCAGGCTCTCGAACGGGTGCCGGGCCTGCTCCCCCCGCCGGTGGCTGGGATGCTCCGCGCCGGGCACGAGGGGGGCGATTTACCCGGCGTCCTGGCCGTGTGCCGCCGCCGGCTTCAAGACCACGTCGATGCCGTTGCTGCCGCCCACCATTACTTCATGCTCTTTGCCCTGGTTGTCAGCCCCGCGTGGATCGCAACCTTCGCTGCGCTTTTCGTGATCGTGATGCCGAAGTTCCTCGCGATTGCCGCGGACATGGGGACGACGCCCGCCCTCCTGATCGCCCTGACCAGCCACAGCAAGATTCTCGTTGTGGCGCAGACCGCGCTGTTGCTCGGTCTCTATGGGGTGATTCTGGCTTACGTCGGTGGCCCGCGTCTCGCGGGATGGATCAGCCGCATCTGGCCAGGCCTGCCGGATCGAGTGGCCTGGCTTTTCCCGTGGAAGCGGCTGCGTCTCCAGCGCGACTTCTCGTCTGTGCTCGCCATGCTCCTGGATGCCGGCCTGCCGGAAGCTCGCGCACTCGATCTGGCGGGTGAGAGCACCGCCAATGCGGTGATGCGCGGTCGGGCAGTCGGCGCCGTGACGGACCTCGAGCGGGGCGCTGGTCTGCCCTCGGCGTTGCGTCGATTGGACGCGTCGGGTCAGTTCCGATGGCGCCTCGAGAATGCGATGCAGGGGCCGGCCCGTTTTCGCGCGGCCCTCGATGGCTGGCATGAGGTCCTGTCCGCCAGGGCGTGGCAGCTCGAACAGACGGCGGCCCAACTGGCGACCACGGGCCTGGTGCTGGTCAACGGACTCTTTGTTGGCGTGCTTGCACTCGGGGTTTTTGGAATGCTTCTGAGCATGATCGAAGGAGGCTTTTTATGGTGACCCGTTCTTCCGGCCGCAGGAGGGCGCTGATGCGCCGGGGCGCGTTGATGACCGAGTTGGTCGTCGCCATCAGCATCGTCGTCGTTGCCCTCTTCCCGCTCGCTCTGGCATTCCTCAACGAGCAGAAGCTGTGTCGCGCCTATTACTACCGCGCCCTGGCCCTCGAAATCGTCGATGGCGAGATGGAGGTTCTGGCCGCGGGGGAGTGGCGCGCGTTCGAGTCCGGGGTTCACGCTTATCAGCCCTTGGCGCCGGCTCGCACGAACCTCCCTCCGGGGCGTTTCGAGTTGACGGTCTCAGACCGGGCAATCCGGCTGGCCTGGCAGCCGGGCCGGCGCGACGCCGGCGGAGGGGTAGTGAGGGAGGTGAAGGTGCGATGAACACGAGACGCGTTGCCATGCGCATGGGGCCGAGGCGGCGCCACGCCTGGTCCGAGAGGGCCGCTGGGGGCCAGCCGTGTTCCCCGCAATCCGGCATCCTGCTGATCGAGTGCCTGATCTACCTTGCGTGCCTCTTTGCCGTGCTTGGCGCGGCCTTGGCGGTGTTTTACCAAACGCTCGATTTCTCCCGCGACCTGCGGCGCAACGCCGACGATATCGCTCGAGTTCTCAAGGCCGGGGAGCTCTGGCGAACCGATGTGCGGTCCGCGACCGGCCGGATCGTCTTCGAGGAGGGCCCGGGCGGACGCACGCTGCGCATTCCACGGGAGGGCGGCGCGACTACCTATTTCTTTGTCACCAATGCGGTGCTCCGTTGCGCCGCGGCAACCGGGCGATGCGAGACGGTCCTGCCGGCTGTCAAGGAGTGCCGTTTCGTGAGCGAACCGCGCCAGCGCGTCACGGCGTGGCGCTGGGACCTCGAGTTGCCGTCGCGTCTCGAGGCCGTGCGGGTGCATCCGCTTTTCACATTTGCCGCGGTCGCCGGCCCGGAGGAGGCGCAACCATGAAGACAGCGGCTTCCAACCAAGGCAGCGAGCGCGGCTCGGCCGTGATTGTCGTGCTCGCCTTGCTCTTCTTGACCCTGGCGTTCATAGCCGGAAACGATGTGACCTTGCGCTCTCTGCGCCGCGAGATGCAGATCATTGAAGAGCGTCAGCTTCGCAAGTACGAGCCGCCTGAGCCCGGGTCGACCCAAACAGGCCCCAGCTGGAAATCCTCGGACTCCCGTCCATGGCGCGATCACGTCGCGTCTGGTTCTCGTCCCTGATCCCTTTCCCACGGATTCAGTCGAACACTGAGCGTCGAGTGTTGCGTCTGTCTGAGGCTTGCATTCCCCTCGGCTCGACCCCATGCTGCCGTTGTTTGAAGCACTAAACGGTGCCGGGCCTTCAAAGGCCCGGACGAAGATTTGATGAGCAACACTCCAGAGTTCGAGCTCGATCTCGATCTCCAACTGCTACCGGCGTGGGCGCGTCAGCCGTCCACGGAGAATCGTTATGCCAAGTACGAAGGCGATACCGAAGGGGATCGCCGCGACTGGCGAGGGGACCGGTTTGGCCGGCGCGACGCAGGTCGCAACCGGCCGCCACGCCGGGACCGACTGCCCGGCGGCCCCGGCCGGGGCGGTCCGGCGGGGCGGGGCGAAGGGCGGGGCGAGCGCGGTGAACGCGGGCGCGGGCCGAGTCCTGAAGGGCGGCCCGCAGCGCCGCGGTGGCAGCGGGAAGAGCCGGTGGTTGCTCTGCCTGATGTGGAGATCGGCTTCACGCCCGAGGAAGCGGGTGTCGAATCGCTCGCGCGCCAGATCAAGCTCACCGGCCGCGCCTACCCGCTGTTCGGGATTGCCGAGCTGATCCTGAAGCGTCCCGACAGGGTGCACGCCCGCTTCCACGCGAAGAAGGGGACGGATGGCGCCGTGGCGCAGCCGCTGGTGGTCTGTTCGCTGGATGACTCGCTCTGGCTGAGCGAGGACGAGGCCGTCGCGCACATCTTGCGCCACCATTTCGCCACGTTCTACCAAATCGAGAAAGTGCCCACCGATCCCCCGAAAGGCACCTACACGTTCGTGGCCCAGTGCGGCATGAGCGGCACCATCTTCGGCCCGCCCAATTTTCACGATTACCAGGACAAACTGCGCAAGTTCCACGCCGAGCGCTACGCGCGCATGCCGTTCGATGTCTTCAAGGCGCGGGTCAAGATCGTCAAGGACGAGGCCGTGGTGAAGAAATGGATCGAGGAGCAGAGCGCAAAACTCGAGTACATTTGCCTCAACGTGCCCGAATCGTGCCGATTCGGCAGTCGCGAGGATGTCGAGAAGCACTTCCGCGCCACGCATCTCCCGAACCTTGTCCGATCCGTCGACTCGTACACCCTGCGCGCGGGCGCGAAGCGGCCCCCGCTCTCGCCGGGCTTGCAGACGCTGCTGCGCCACGCGATCGAGGATCAGAAGCGATTCCCCCTCAAGGTGGCCACCGTCCTGAGCCAGCAGTTCGCCGGCCACGGACTCCAGTTCTTCAAGGTCAATCGCACCGTGACTCATGTCTGCGTCGCCCGGCCTCACTACCTCGACCTCGAAAATACCGTCGTCTCCGACGGGGTCCGCAAGATCGTCGACTTCATCAACACCCATCCCGCATCCACCCGGCGCAAGCTGATCCAGGCGCTCGCCCCCACCCCGCCCGTCCCAGCCGCGCCGCCACCACCGCCAACCCCGCCCGTCCCGCCGCCTCAGCCCGCACCCGAGATCACCCCCGAAGCCGCTGCCGAGCCGGCTGCCCCGCCTGCCGCTGCCGCCCCCGCGCCTCCGCCCCCCGCGGCCCCGACCGAGCCTCAGCCGACGCCGGAGCAGACGGCTGTCATCGCCGACCTGCATTGGCTGATCCATCAGGGCCACGTGATCGAGTTCACCGACGGACGACTCGAAACCGCCAAAGCGCCCAAGCCCAAACCCACACCGCCGCCGCCCGCGGCGAAGACTGCCGAAGCCGAGGCCGCGACGCCCGCCCCGACGGATGCAGCCGCCGACACGCAGACGGCAAGTCCGGCCGCGGAGGTGCCGACGGCACCGGCGGAGACGCCGGCGTCCGCAGGGGAAGCAACCGCCCCGTCTGTCGAAGCACCGGCAAATGCTGGAGAGACACCGGCCGCTGAGGTTCAATGCGGCCAGAGCCCTGAACCGGCTCCCGCTCCCACGCTTGAGGCTGCGGCGCCTGCAACACCCGCTCCGGACCCCAACTCGGAGCCGGATCAGGGCGCGCCGGCCGCCCCTGCGTCCCCGTAGTCTGGTTGCACACCGGAGCGCGGGCTTGCAGCCGGCTTAAGGTGCTCGGAGTCCGGAGATGGGGGTCGGTGTGTCAGTGCGCAGGAGCGCCGGGTTGCAGGCGGCTTTTGAGACGCGCCGTGCCGCGCAAGCTGATCGATGAAGCGTCCCGCCCGACGCACGGTCTTTTCATTTGGAACGGTGCTTGACGAGTATCTGAAAAGATAAAGTGACAGGTTCTTGATCTCTGATTCAGGACGGAACATAGATCGACGCCGAGGCATAGATCGACGCCGAGGCAGATAAAGTGACAGGTTCTTTGTCTGAAAGGCATGCACGCCGCGCTGTCCGGTGCTCTTTGGGCCTCATCTCCTCCGTGCAGCGCGGGGTGCCGTCTTTGGGCGAACAGGGCTAAAGTCGCGAAACGGACGCCAACGACAGCCGGGGAACTGGCGGCGCTGAACGATGTCCATGGGGAACGTTGACATTCAACGATTTAATGCGCCTTGCCCACAGAAACCTGAAACGTTCAAACGCCCAATTCTCGACTCTCGACTCTCGACTCTCAACGCCTCAGGTCACGGGTAGCCACCTATTCCTAGTCGCCTGTCGGACTTAGATCGAGAAGCAAGTGAGGGTGATGGTGGTAGGAGTCGTGGTAGCTGAGATCACGAGCCCACCGGAGCACTCCTTCACCGGCGAAATCAGCCGACGGGACGACTCCCGCAGT
>Ga0208040_1002466_pt1 | contig 16183 bp, 18 predicted proteins | sample AD_UKC083_MetaG_FD_184431 | JGI IMG/M metagenome (GOLD analysis project Ga0208040, IMG submission 184431) | Active sludge microbial communities of municipal wastewater-treating anaerobic digesters from USA - AD_UKC083_MetaG (SPAdes) (version 2) | ecosystem: Engineered > Bioreactor > Anaerobic >...
TAAAATATGGAGCATTGATGAGAAAAAAGAGAAAAAAGATTATTTATTTGAATACATTAATAATTATTTGTATCGAGATATTTTAACAATATCAAAAATCAAGAAGCCTAAAAAAATAATAGATCTTTTAACTCTCTTGGCTTTGCAAATTGGCAGTGAAGTTTCTGTGTCTGAGTTAGCTCAAAATACTAATTTAACTCAATCAACCGTAGAAAACTATCTAGATGTTTTGGAAAAAATGTTTGTGATTTTTAATCTAAGAGGATTTAGTAGAAATCTAAGAAAAGAAATATCAAAAACATCAAAATATTATTTTTTTGATATGGGAGTTAGAAATGCTTTGATTAGAAATTTTAACTCTCTTTCTATAAGAAACGACACAGGTTCAATGTTTGAAAATTGGGTAATAAGTGAAAAGATTAAAAAATCAAATAACAATAGAGAGTTTTCTAATTTCTATTTCTGGAGAACATACGATCAGCAAGAAGTAGACCTTATCGAAGATTCAAAAGGTAAAATTACAGCATATGAATGTAAGTGGAAAAAAGATATTAAAAAAGTTCCTAGCGATTGGAAAAAGACATACCCTCAGAGTAAGTTTAATTTAGTTAACAAAGATAATGTTTTTGAATTTTTGTCTTAATCGGGTCTAGCTCTTGACTTAACTTAAACTTTTTGGTATTCTCTGGTTATTCAGCGTTCTGCCTTATTAAAGAGGTGGTTTAAAGAATGGATCAAAAAAAAGGAGTTATACAAAAAACGGGAGTGATAGTTGAGGCATTACCTAACGCTCATTTTAAGGTTCAATTAGATGACGGTGGTGAAGTGATGGCTCATCTGGCTGGTAAGATGAGAATGTTTCGTATTAGGGTAATGCTTGGAGACAAAGTTACTTTAGAGATGAGTGCTCCAACTGACACCCGAGGAAGAATAGTTTACAGAAAAAAGTAATATTAAAAGAATAATGAAAGTAAGGTCGTCTGTTAAAAAAATTTGTAAAGATTGTAAAGCTGTTCGAAGAAAGGGACGTATTTACATTATCTGCCCCGCTAATAAAAAGCACAAGCAGAGACAAGGATAATTATGCCAAGAATAGCAGGAATAAATATACCAGAGAATAAAAGAGTTGAGGTATCACTCACACATATTTTTGGAATTGGACCCTTTTTAAGTAAAAAGATATTAAATCAAGCAGGAGTTGATAAAAACAAAAGAACATCAGAATTATCTTCTTCTGAGGTTCAGAAACTAAAAGAGATTATTGAAAAAGAATATAAGGTTGAAGGTGATTTAAGAAAGGACAGAATGTTTAATATAAAAAGATTGAAAGAAATTGGTTGTTGGAGAGGAGTAAGACACATGAGAGGTCTTCCAGTGCGTGGCCAAAGAACTAAAACTAATAGCAGAACCGTGAGAGGTAATGTTAAAAAGACTGTTGGTTCGGGAAGAAAGGCTGCTCCAGCACCCAAATAATTAGAAATATGGCAAAAAAGCAAATTATAAAAAAAGATGGTTTAGTTGAAGAAAAAGAGGTTAAACCAAAAATAAGAGGAATAAAAGAGGCTAGTGTATATATTACTTGTACATATAATAATACTATAATAACTTTAGCTAATCAAAATGGAGATGTGTTGAGTTGGGCTACTTCAGGCAATCTTGGATTTAAGGGTAGCAAAAAAGCAACACCATTTGCTGCTTCTAAAGTAGCTGAAGTTATTGCTCAAAAGGCTCAAAAATTAGGAATTGATAAAGTAAAAGTATTTGTTAAAGGAGTCGGTAGCGGTAGAGATTCTGCAATTAGATCTCTGGCTACTAAAGGTTTGGATATATCTTTAATTAAAGATATTACTCCAATTCCTCATAATGGTTGCCGACCAAAGAAACCAAGAAGAATATAATAATATGATAGGTCCAAAATGTAAAAATTGCAGAAGATCAGGAGTTAAACTTTTTTTGAAAGGGGAACGTTGTTTTGGTCAAAAATGTGAAATTATCAAAAGAAACTATCCTCCGGGATTAAGGTCTAAGAAGAGAGGTGGTAAGATATCAGAATATGGAAAAGGATTAATGGAAAAGCAAAAGGTCAAGAATTGGTACAATTTGAGCGAATCTCAACTTGCTAGCTATGTTAATGATATTTTGTCTGGTAAATCTAAAGATTCAAACCTTAGCACGGGAGATCAGTTGATAAGAAGAGTAGAGAGTAGATTTGACAATATTATTTTTCGTCTTGGCTTTGCAACCTCTCATTCAGAAGCAAGACAAATAGTAAATCATGGTCATTTTATGATTAACGGTAAAAAAGTTGATATTCCTTCTTACGAATTAAAAGAAGGAGATGAGATAGAAGTAAAAAAAGAATCAATAGAAAAACCAAAATTCCAAGAGATTAAGAAGTCATTAAAAGGTTTTACTGTTCCACTTTGGCTCACCCTAGATAAAGATAATCTTAAGGGAAAGGTTGTTAAGCTTCCAACAGCTGAAGAAGCTAACATTCCGATAGAAACATCATTAATCTTTGAGTTTTATTCTAAATAATAATAAAAAATATGATTTTACTACCTGCAAAGCCAAAAGTAATAAGTCAAGGAAAATATAAGGCTACCTTTGAAATAGAGGGTCTTTATCCTGGCTATGGTGTTACTCTAGGTAATAGTTTAAGAAGAGTTTTGTTTTCTTCTATTGAGGGAGCTTCGGTTACTCAAGTTAAAATAGATGGTGTTAATCATGAGTTTACAACTAAAGATGGTGTTTTAGAAGATATTATCACAATTGTTTTGAATCTTAAAAAGTTAAGATTTAAAATGCATAACGGTGAACCTCAAAGAATAGTTCTTAGTGTAAAAGGAGAAAAGGAGGTAAAAGGATCTGATTTTAAGATGCCTACTCAGGTAGAATTAATTAATCCAGAACAACACATTGCTACTCTTACTGATAGGAAATCAGAATTAACAATGGAAATATTAGTAGAAAAAGGGTTGGGTTATGTTGTTGCCGATCAGCAAAAAAGAGAAAAATTAGATGTCGGTCAAATATCAGTAGATGCTATATTTACTCCAATAAAAAGTGTTAATTTTAGGGTAGAAAATATGAGAGTTGGAAAAAGAACAGACTTTGATAAGCTCTTTTTAGAGATTGAAACCGATGGAACGCTAGATCCAGCTGATGCTTTTAATCAAGCAGCTAAAATGTTATCAAATCAATTCCTTGCTTTATTGGGTGAGATATCAAACGATGTTGAAAAAGCCGATGATGTTGTTGAGGAAACAGTTGAGGTTGAAGAGAAACCAGAAGATGTTTTAAAAATGAAAGTTGAGGATTTAAATATTGGATCAAGAACTGTTAATAGTTTAACTGCTGCTAAAATTAAAACAGTTGCTGGACTTATTAAAAAGAGCAAAGAGTCATTATTAGAATTAGATGGTATGGGTAATAAAGGAGTAGAAGAAATAATATTAGCATTAAAAAAACTAGGATTAGAGCTTAAATAATTATGAGAAAAAGAGTAAAATTAAGAATATTATCTAGAGAAAAAGATCAAAGAGATGCCCTTCTTAATGCATTAGCCAGAGGCATTGTTTTAAATGGAAAGATTAAAACCACTGAAGCAAAAGCCAAAGAAGTATCACGGTTTCTTGATAAACAAATTACAATTGCTAAGGGTCAAAGCCTTCATGCTAGAAGAAATTTGGCTAAAAATTTTTCACCAGATATTGCTAAAAAGATGGTTGAAGAATTGGCTGTAAAATACAAAGATAGACCTGGTGGCTATACTAGAATTACTAAAATAGGTCCAAGAAAGACCGATGGAGCCAAGATGGTTTTTATAGAATTAGTTTAATACGATTATGGAAAGAGAAATATATAATATAGATGCAAAAGGCAAATCTTTAGGGAGACTATCAACCGAAATTGCAATTCTTTTAAGAGGCAAGAATAGAGTTGATTTTATGCCCAATAAAGACGCTGGTGGTTTTGTGGTAGTTGAGAATAGTGATAAAATTAAAACTACAGGTAAGAAAATGGATCAGAAGAAATATTATTGTCATAGTGGATATCCTGGTGGGTTGAAGGGAGAATTAATGAAAGATTTAGAAATTAGAAAACCAGGTTTGGTTTTGCGCAATGCTGTTATGGGAATGTTACCTAAAAACAAGTTAAGAGCGCAAATGATTAAAAGGTTAACCATTAAATAAATGGCTGAAGAAAAAAAGACAATTAAAAAAGAAGAGATCAAAGAACCTGACATTGTTGAGGTAAAGGGATATATTGAAACTGTGGGACGAAGAAAAACTTCGGTTGCTCGAGTTAGAATGTATACTAAAGGAGATAAGGAAATAATAATTAACGGAAAACCTTACAATAAATACTTTACTACTAAAGTTCTTCAAGAAATTTGTATTGCACCATTGAAAAGAATGAATTGTGATGATAAGTTTAGGGTATCTGTTGAAGTTCATGGTGGGGGAATTAATTCTCAAGCTGAAGCGGTGAGACATGGAATTTCTCGAGCACTAATAGAATTTAATGAAGAATTTAAGAAAAGGCTAAGAAAAGCAGGATTTTTAACTAGAGATCCAAGACAAAGAGAAAGAAAGAAGTTCGGTCTTAAGAGAGCTAGGAGAGCTCCACAATGGAAGAAGAGATAAAAAAGTCCTGCTATCTCTAGCAGGATTTTTAAAATAATATGACTCAAAAAAAAAGAAACATACTTTTTGTTATTGTTACTTTATTTTTTTTCATCTTTACACCAGTAGTGGTTTTTTATTCTCAAGGGTATCGTTTTGATTTTAATAATTTTGAAATTGTTAAAACGGGAGCTTTCTATTTTCGTGTTGTGCCTCGTGATGCTAAAATATCAATTAGTTTTCAAGACCAATTAATAGTTGAAAAAGAAACAAGTTTCTTTTTTGGAACTCTGTATCTTGAGAATCTAATGCCTAGAGAATACAAAGTTATTGTAAGTAAAGATGGTTATCATAGTTGGGAAAAGAATCTTGATATTAACCCTAAAAAAGTAACCGAAGCGAACAACATTACATTGTTACCGAAAGAAATAGAATTAAAAACTATTGATGGGGCTTTGGAATTATTTAATAAAAAAGAAGAAGTAATTGAAGAAGTTGACGAAGATTTTTTAGCTTGCGGGGTTAATAATAATAATGAAATAGTTTCTCTTACTAAAGACGGACTTATTAAAAAAGGTGGGGGAGTAATGAGAATGAAACCATTTGAAATAAAAGAAGGGGCAGATTACAAAATATATTTTTTTAATACAATTGTTATTAGAGAAAACGATGATTTTTATTTCTTAAACAAGGATTTAGAATACAAATTGGTTTTTAGCTCTCCTAACGACCCAGTATTATCGCCTGACAATTCTAAAATTGCCTATTTTAATGATAGCGAGATTAAAATTTTGTTTTTAAATAATTTTGAACAATCATTTTTAACCAGAGTTTCTAAAAAGATACAAGATGTTTATTGGTTAAATTCGGATTATTTAATTTTTAGTGTGCCAGGAGAGATAAAAAGTATTGAAATTGACAATAGAGATAAAGCAAATATTGTTGATCTAGAATATATTGATCACGATTCCATATATTTTAATCAAAAAAACAAAAAATTGTATGTTTTAGTTGGTGATGAGGTAATGGAATCAAAAAAATTATTACCATAAGACTAACCCTTGCCAACTTCCAATTTATGTTATATGATGGATTTATGCCTGAAAAGTTTGTAATTAACGGTGGAAATCCACTAAAAGGAGAGATTGAAGTGAGGGGTTCCAAAAATGCGGCGACCCCTATTTTAGCTGCTACCCTTTTAACCGATCAACCTTGCATTATTGATAATATTCCATTAGTAGAAGATGTCTTTAGAATGATAGAAATTCTAGAAGATTTGGGTGCAGATGTTGAATGGTTAGACAAAAGAAAGATTAGAGTTCAAGCAAAAAAAATTGCTTCAAATATAAAAAATAAGTCTTTGGTTACAAAGATGCGTTCTTCGGTTTTAATTATTGGACCATTGTTAGCAAGACTTGGAATGGCCGAGATTAATAAGCCGGGTGGTTGTATTATTGGGGTTAGGCCAATAGACGTTCACTTAAACGCATTTAGAGATTTGGGAGTTATTATTGATCATACTAATGATTTTTATTCCCTAAAAACAGATGGAATAAAAGGGGGTCATATTGTTTTAGATGAATTTTCTGTAACCGCAACTGAAAATGTAATGATGGCGGCAGCTTTATGTTCTAATAAAACAATTATTGATTTAGCTGCTTGTGAGCCTCACGTTCAAGACTTAGCTGTTTTTTTAAAAAAGATGGGTGTTCGGATAAAAGGAGAGGGAACTCATACAATTGAAATAATTGGAAATAAAGAATTAAAAGGTGCAAGGCATAAAATTCAATACGATTATATTGAAGCAGGAACATATATTTTAATGGCTTCTACGGTGGGTGGTTGTGTTACTGTTAAAAATACTCCAGTAGGAAGTTTACAATTGGTGTTAAAGAATCTTAAGTCTTTTGGAGCCAATGTTGAAATTATAGACAATGAAACTGTATTAGTTAAAGAGTCTTCTAATATGAGAATGGATTCTATTCAGGCCCTTCCTTATCCGGGTATTCCAACTGATTTGCAATCTATGTTTGGAGTTTTAGCTACTCAGACAATAAATGCTACATTAATTCACGATCCGCTATACGAAGGAAGATTAAAATACTTAGAAGAATTGAATAAAATGGGAGCTAAAATTATTGTGTGTGATCCTCACCGGGCAATTATTAGTGGGCCAACGCAATTGTATGGAGCCGATTTAAGAACATTTGATTTGCGGGGTGGGGCCGCACTAATATCTGCAGGCCTTACAGCTAAGGGGACTACTACAATTTATAATATGGAGCAAATTGATCGTGGCTATGAGAAAATAGAAGAAAGATTACAAGGTATCGGTGCTCAAATTAAAAGAATAATTTCAGAATCATAATATGCTTGTAAGAAAAATTGGAATAGATTTAGGAACATGCAATTCGTTAGCTTTTGTGCCAGGCAAAGGTGTTGTTGTTAATGAACCATCAGTAGTAGCGGTATCTATTTTAGAAAATAAAGTGATTGCGGTTGGACTTGAGGCTAAGAAAATGATTGGGCGAACTCCTGATACAATTAAAGTATATCGTCCTTTAAGAGATGGGGTTATTGCAGAATACAAGATAACTGAGGCAATGCTGAAGTATTTTATAGAAAAAAGCTTAGGGCGTTGGAGTTTCTTTAAACCAGATTTAGTTGTTGGAGTTCCAGCTGGAATTACTTCAACTGAGAAAAGGGCAGTTATAGAGGCAAGTACATTGGCTGGTGCTAAAAACGTTTACCTTACCAAAGAGCCAGTTTTAGCTGCTATTGGAGCTGGTATACCGATTAATTCTTGCTCGGGTCATATGGTTGTTGATATTGGTGGGGGAACATCAGAGGTAGCAGTTTTATCACTAGGAGGGATTGTTACATATTATTCTTTAAGGACCGCAGGAGACAAGCTTGACGAATCAATAGTAGAATATATTAAAAAGAATTATAAATTGGCTATTGGGATTCAAACCGCTGAAGATATTAAAATTAAAATAGGAACCGCTATTCCAGTAAAAGAAGAAATGACAATGAATGTTAGAGGTAGAGATATTATTTTAGGATTACCAAGAAATATTGATATTAACTCTAATGCAGTTGCCGAAGCAATGACTGGAACATTAGATGAAATAATTAAATCTATTCGTCAGGTTTTAAGAGATACTCCCCCTGAGCTATCGGCAGATATTATGGATAAAGGTATGGTGGTTACCGGAGGAGGAGCTTTATTAAGAGAAATAGATGTTTTGATTTCGGAGAGTACTGGAGTTCCTTGTTTTATTGCCGAAGATCCTCTTACTTGTGTTGCTCGAGGAACCAGTGAAGTTTTAGATCATATTGATACCTATAAAAGAAGCATAATGATTAAAAAATAGTTATGATTGTTGGACATAGTCAACAAATAAAAATATTATCAAACATGATTGAATCGGGGAAAATTCCTCACGCAATGCTTTTTGATGGTTTATCTGGTCTTGGCAAAAAAGCGGTAGCCCTAGATTTTGCTCAGAAAATAATTGGTAATTCTAGCATTGATTTATTAGTTATAGAGCCCGAAAAAGGAGAAATCAAAATAGACCAGATTCGTTCTTTGATTGAAAAATTTTCAATGAAACCATATTCAGCACTTTATAAAATTGCTATTATAAACGATGCTCATTTGATGAATGAATATGCCCAGAATTCTATTTTAAAAATACTAGAAGAACCAACTGGAGATTCTATTCTTATTCTTGTAACTGATCATGGTGATTCTTTGCTTGATACTGTTCGTTCTCGAATGTCTAGAGTGAAGTTTTTTCCAGTTAGTTTTGGCGAAATTAAAAAACATTTAATTAGTTTGGGGTGTCAAAATGATATGGCTGAAGAAATTGCTCTATTCTCTTTCGGAAGGCCGGGGGTTGCAATAGATTTCAAAAACGATTATTCTAAAATATCATTTAGGCGTGAAAAAATAAAAGAGTTAATGATTTTGATTTCAGATAAAACTCCAGTTTATAAAAAGTTTGAGTATATTAAAAAAATAGAAGAACCTAAAGATTTATTAGATATATGGCTAAGCTATTTTAGAGCGCTTATGATAAAATTTGTTAATGGTGAAAAAACTAATTATTCTATTTCAAAAATAATAAAAATATTAACAGAGTTAGAAAATGCAATTTGTTTAATTACAAGGACAAATGTTAATAAAAAGTTAGTTTTAGAAACATTAATTATTAAAATTTAAAATGGAGATTATTAAAAAAACAAAAGTTGATTTTGATAAAGTGATAGACTTTTTTAAAAAAGATATCGCTAGTATTAGAACTGGGCGAGCATCAACTTCTTTGGTAGAAAATATTATAGTTGATTCTTATGGGACAAAAATGCCCCTTAAGCAAGTTGCTTCAATAAATATATTAGGATCAAGAGTAATAAGTATTCAGCCATGGGATAAAACATTAAATCAGGCGATAGAAAAAGCCATCGCTCAATCAGATCTTGGTGTTAATCCTTCTTCTGACCAAGATTCCATTAATATTTTTTTACCACCGCTAACAGAAGAATTTAGGGTTAGTCTTTCTAAAATTTTAAATGAAAAGAGCGAAGATGCCCGAGTTGCACTAAGAAAGGTTCGAGAAGATGCTTGGAAAGAAATTCAAGATGGTTTTAGAGAAGGTTTAATTAGAGAAGATGATAAGTTCAGAGGAAAAAACGAACTTCAAAAAGTGGTAGATGAGTACAATCAAAAGATTGATCATATCACCGAGAAAAAGAGAAAAGAAATAATGGAAAACTAATATGCTATTATACATAATAATCTCAATTGTTAGTTTAGTTGTTTTAGTAGCTCTACACGAGCTAGGTCATTTTTTAGTTGCCAAATATTATAATGTGAGAGTTGATGAGTTTGGCATTGGTATTCCGCCAAAAATTTGTTCAAAAAAAATAGGGGAGACCGAATATTCTTTGAATCTTTTGCCAATTGGTGCTTTTGTAAGTATGTATGGAGAGGATAAAGCTGCTGAAGGAGAAAGAAGTTTTAGTCAAAAGCCAATATATCAAAGGGCTTTAATTCTTTTAGCAGGAGTTGTTGCTTTTTGGATTGTTGCATTTTTCTTGTTGACTCTTATGGCAATAATAGGTGTTCCAGAAATAATTTCAGATGACATTGAATCACCAAATGCTAAAGTGATGATTATCGGTTTAGAAAATGATTATCCGGCGTTGGCTGCTGGACTTGAGTTAGGAGATGTTATTTTAAGTTTAGAATCATCTACGGAGAAATTAGATGTTTCTAAGACAATAGAAGCGAGAGAGTTCTTGTCTAATTATGCTAAAGAACCAATTACATTAACAATTGAAAGGGGTAGAAACCAAGAAAATATTGTTGTTCAGTCGCTTGAAGAAAGCGGGATAGTTGGATTCTATTTGGCTAGAACAGAAATAACTAAATATCCATGGTATAGGGCTCCAATTTATGGAGCAACTATGACAGGTGATATAACATTTCAAGTTGTTAAAATATTAGGCACTAGCATTAAAAATATTTTATTGCGCGAAGAGTTACCTCCGGGGGTTCAAGTAGCTGGTCCAGTTGGTATTGTAAAAGATTTCTTTGTTGGTGCCATTGATAGAGGAATAGTTGATTATTTACAAGTTATGGTTATGGTTTCTATATCTTTAGCGATATTTAATTTGATGCCCATTCCTGCTTTAGATGGAGGTCGATTATTGTTTTTACTTATTGAAAAAATTAAAGGTGTTCCAATAAGCGAGAAAGTGGAGCAGAGTTTAGTTGCTATTTCTTTTATGATTTTGATTGGTATTTTTGTGATAGTAACTTTCCATGATATATTTCGATAATAATATGTTTAAAAATAAATTTTTACGAGAGACAATAAATAAATTTTCTACCGATATTGCAATAGATTTAGGGACTGCAAACTCTTTAGTTTATGTTCGAGGTCGTGGTATTATCATTTCCGAGCCATCAGTAGTTGCAGTAAACCAAAAAACAGGTCAAATTTTAGCCATAGGAGAAGAAGCTAAAAGAATGGTGGGCAAAACTCCGGCTCATATCGTAGCAACTAGGCCACTAGTTTCTGGAGTTGTTTCCGATTTTGAGGTAACTGAGCAAATGCTTCGATATTTTATTGATAAGGCATATAAAAAGAAAGTTCCTTTTAGTTTTAGGCCAAGATTAATAGTTGGTATTCCTGTTGGAGTAACTGAAGTAGAGCGCAAAGCAGTTCAAGATGCTGGAATGAGTGCTGGAGCTGGTGTTGTTTATCTTATTGAAGAGCCAATGGCATCGGCTATTGGAGCTCATTTACCTGTTCAGGATGCGGGAGGTAATTTTGTTGTAGATATTGGTGGTGGAACAACTGAAGTTGCTGTTATCTCTCTTGGTGGAATTGTGGTTGCTAAAAGCTTAAGAGTTGCTGGAGATAAACTCAATGAAGATATAATTAAGTTTGCTCAAGAAGAGTATAATCTTCTAATTGGTGAGAGAACAGCTGAGAATGTAAAGATTAATATTGGTTCGGCTTATCCATTAAAAGAAAAATTAGAAATGCCAATTAGGGGTAGAAATCTAGTTAGTGGTTTGCCTGAGGAGATAGTAATTAATGATAAAAATGCTAGAAAAGCAATAGAGAAGTCGGTTAAAGAAATAGTTTCAACTATAAAGATGATTATTGAAGAAACACCGCCAGAGCTTTTGGCTGATATTATGAATAAAGGAATATTTCTTATGGGTGGTGGAAGTTTATTAAAAGGATTAGATACTTTGATTTTTCAAGAAACAAAAATTAAAACAACTATTATTGACGATCCATTAACAGCAGTGGCTCGTGGCGCTGGCTTTGTTTTAGAAAATATAGATGAGCTTCAAGAAGTATTGGTTGATACTGATACGATTGAAACACCAAAATAATGATTAAAAAACTTTCTAATTTAGCAAGAATATCTCTTAGTCCGGAAGAAGAGAGTGATCTAAAAAAGGATATAGAAAAAGTCTTAGATTATGTTAATAGTTTAAAAGAAGCAAATATTTCTTCTAAACAACAAGATTATTTTCAAAGTGAGTTGAGTAATATTTTTAGACAAGACATTGTTGTGGAGTTTGATGATAAAGATGCTATTATTAAATCTTTTAATGATAAAGAAGAGAGGTTTTTGAAAGTAAAGGCAATTCTTTAAATATATGGATTATTCATCAATGACAATTAAAGAGCTTTCAAGGGGGTTAAGTAATGGTGATTTTTCTTCGCTAGATTTAACAAATTATTTCTTAAATAAAGAAGACGATGTTTCGGCTTATATCTCTAAATTAAAAAAATCTGCACTAGAGCAAGCAAAAAAAGCAGATGAGAGAATTAAAAGTGGAGAAAGAGGGGAGTTGCTCGGAATACCGATGGCAGTTAAAGACAATATTATGATCAAGGGGGTCAAGTGTACTTCGGCATCTTTAGCCCTAAAAGATTATATTCCTCCATACGATGCTACGGTTATTAAAAAACTAAAAGAAGCTGGAGTAGTTTTTTTAGGTAAAACAAATTTAGACGAATTTGCTATGGGGTCTTCTACTGAAAGTTCTTACTTTGGAGTTACTTTAAATCCATGCGACAAAACAAGAGTTCCTGGAGGTTCTTCGGGTGGTTCGGCAGCAGCAGTAGCTTCTGGGCTTACCGTATCTGCTCTAGGTTCTGATACAGGTGGCTCCATAAGGCAACCAGCTGCTTTTTGTGGCGTTGTTGGGCTAAAACCCACTTATGGTTCGGTCTCGCGTTATGGTCTAGCAGCGATGGCATCTTCGCTTGATCAGATTGGCGTAATATCTAAAAATGTTGAAGATGCTGAAATTGTTTTTAAAAGTATATTTGGTAGGGATGTTATGGATTCTACTTCAGCTGATTATTCTTTTAAGGATATTGATGTGAATAAATCTGAATTAAAGATCGGAATTCCTAAAGAGTATTTTGTTGATGGTATGGATCAAGCTATGAAAGAAGAAATTGAGCAAGCTATAAAAGATTTAAATGTTGATGTTGTAGAAATATCTTTACCTCATACTAAATATGCACTATCAGCATATTACATTATTACATCGTCTGAGGTCTCTTCTAATATGGGCAAATATGATGGATTAAGATATGGTTTTTCAGACAATAGTGCTAAAGATTTGATAGACAGCTATTTTAAAAACAGAGGTGGTGGCTTTGGTAAAGAAGTAAAGAGAAGAATTATTCTAGGAACTCATACATTGTCGGCTGGATACAAAGATGCTTATTACCAAAAAGCGCTTGAAGTTCGTCATTTAATTCGTCAAGATTTTTTAGATGCATTTAAAAGCGTTGATTTGATAATTACTCCAGTGTCTCCATCGTTTCCATTTAAAATAGGGGAAAAGATTACTGATCCATTAGAAATGTATCTTTTAGATATATTTACTGTAACAATAAACTTAGCTGGTCTTCCAGCATTATCTATGCCTTGTAGTAAAGTTAATAATCTTCCGGTAGGAATACAAATTATTGGTAAGCATTTTGAAGAAGCTAAAATATTATCGGCTGCTAAACAATTTGAAAAAATATGGAAATAGAATATTTACTAGACCCAAATTCAATCCCTTATCCTTATCTCTATATTTATCTTGGACTAAAGTTTTTTTGTATTGGGTTGTCTGCATTCTTTGTTTTTATTATATTTTACTCTTTAGCAACAACTAGCTGGATTCGTTTTAGGTTTTGGGAGAATTTACTAGAATTTATTATGTTTCGACCTTATGGCAGTAGTAAATATGCCAAAGAATGGAAAAAGATTGTGAAAAAGATGGATACTGGTATTGAGTCAGAATACAAGCTTGCGATAATAGAAGCGGATACATTGTTAGACGATATGCTTAAGTTTATGGGCTATACCGAAGAGACAACAGAAAAAAAAGTAGAAAAATTAACACCTATAGATATTTCTAATATCAACGAATTAAGAGAAGTTAGGAAAGTTAGAAATTTTGTAATACAAGACCCTGATTATAAACTTACTGAAGATAAAGCTAGAGAAGTGCTAAAAGTTTATGAAGATTCTTTTAAGAGTTTAGGGTTTGTATAATCTTTTAAGCCTCCTACTTTTATCTATTAATCCATCTAATTATTTAACTATTTAACCAAAATCTTCTTTTCACCATCAACTTTTTTTAATTTTGTAAAGCTCTTTTAACTGCCCCATCTTAGAAATTTTTATGCATCTTTTTAGATTTTATTTTTAAATATTCTATTCTTAGTTCTTTAAGATATTGATTTCTTGAATACATATTTATCATATTAGTAAAATGAATTTAATTAATAATTAATATTTATTTTACTATAATTATTTTGGTTAGATTTTATATGATTTAATACAAGGGCTTGACCTTAAATAAAAAATATATTAGTATATACACATATAGCGGGGTGGTGGAGTAGTACCATGTGAGGCCCATAACCTTAAGGCGCCGGTGCAATTCCGGCCCCCGCAACATGTTTTGCCGGTGTAGCTCAGCTGGTTAGAGCGGCAGATTCATAAGCTGTAGGTCGGAGGTTCGAGTCCTCCCGCCGGCATATCTTTTTTGCGGGCGTGGCTTAGCCCGGTTAAAGCGCTACCTTGTCACGGTAGAGATCGTGGGTTCGAATCCCATCGCCCGCGCCAAAAGAATAAACAAAAGGCAAAAACGCCTTTTGTTTTTTAATCTTTTGCCCCCATATTTCGAACGAAATCCGAACTTTAGATTAAGGCGCTTAGATTAAGGCGCTTGGTGCTTTGATCTTAATTCTTTTTTCATTTAACTATTTGGTTTAGGTCGGGGATTAAAGAAAAAAATTTGTCAACTATTTTTTTATCATAAAAAAGATGAATTTTGCCACACCTTTTGCATTTTATTTCTATAACCGAAAAAGAAAGAATTCCTCGAAATAGTAATTTACCACAATCACAACGATATTCGTTTAACATTTTTATTTTTTGTTTTTCAAATCGACCTTTAATTAAAAAAACCCAAACATAAAAAAATTTGGGTTTCTGGAACCTCTCTTGTTATTATACGCTTATTGTTTTTGCATGCAAGAATATTGATTTTTAATTAGTATTAGTTATTTAGATTAAGGCGCCAAGCGCCTTAATGAAATGGATTTATAAGCTGTAGGTCGGAGGTTCGAGTTTTTTCTGTTGGCATATCTTTTTGTGGGCATGGCTTAGCCCGGTTAAAGCGCTACCTTGTCACGGTAGAGATCGTGGGTTCGAATCCCATCGCCCGTGCTAAAAGAATAAACAAGAGGAAAAAACAACCCCTTGTTTTTTAATACAAATTAAGCTAGAATGAAGGAGTAAAATAAACAATTAAAATGGCAAAAAAGGAATACACTTCAAAAGATATTTTTGTTTTAGAGGGTCTAGATCCTGTTAGGAAAAGACCTGGTATGTACATTGGTTCTACGGGAACCGAGGGTTTGCATCATTTAATATGGGAGTGCACCGATAACTCTTTAGATGAAGCTATTGGGGGTTATGCAAAAAATATTGAAATTACGCTTTTACCAGACAATATAGTTAGCGTGGCAGACGACGGTAGAGGAATACCAATAGATACTCATGCTCAAACAAAGAAATCTGCTCTAGAAACCGTTATGACAACGCTTCATGCTGGTGGAAAATTTGGAGGAGATGCATATCAAGTATCTGGTGGTCTTCATGGGGTTGGTGTTTCTGTTGTTTGTGCTTTATCTTTATGGATGCGTGCCGATGTTTATCGCGATGGTTATAAATATTATCAAGAGTATTCTCAAGGTAAGGTAAAAACTAAGCTTATAAAAGAAGGAAAAACAAATAAAAGAGGAACGGTAATTACTTTCCAACCTGATCCAGCTATATTTAAAGAAATATCTTTTAATTCTAAAAAAATATTATCTCATTTGAGGCAACAATCTTATTTAACTAAATCAATTGCGGTTAGTTTTTTTGATTTTAGAGATCCAAAAGATAAAAAAGGATACTTTTTTTATTTTGAAGGAGGGTTATTGTCTTATATTAAGCATTTAACGCGGGGAGTGACAAAAAGACATCCAAATGTGTTTTATTGTTTTGGAGTTAAAGACGAAATTGTTGTTGAAGCTTCTTTTGTCTACACTGAAGAATACGAACCTTATGAAGAGAGTTTTGCTAATAATATTATTACTAAAGAAGGAGGAAGTCATTTAACTGGTTTTAGATCCGTATTAACTAGAACATTAAATGATTATGCTAAAAAGAATGGGATATTAAAAAATACTGATGATAATCTTGGGGGAGAAGATGTAAGAGAGGGTCTTACTGCGGTAGTATCTGTTAAAATTAGAGAACCTCAGTTTGAAGGACAAACTAAAGCGAAGCTGGGCAACCCTGAAGTTAAGCCTGCCGTTGAAGCGGTTGTAGCTGAGCAATTGACGGATTTTTTAGAAAGAAATCCTCAAGATGCTAAGATTATAATTGAGAAATGTCTTTTATCTTCTAAGGCCAGAAAAGCGGCCAAAGCAGCTAGGGAAACAGTATTGAGAAAA
>Ga0208040_1002467_pt1 | contig 16179 bp, 9 predicted proteins | sample AD_UKC083_MetaG_FD_184431 | JGI IMG/M metagenome (GOLD analysis project Ga0208040, IMG submission 184431) | Active sludge microbial communities of municipal wastewater-treating anaerobic digesters from USA - AD_UKC083_MetaG (SPAdes) (version 2) | ecosystem: Engineered > Bioreactor > Anaerobic >...
TGTGTGGATACTTATTATGAGTTTTATCTTGGGGCAACTTATCTGTGGGACATCGATATTGATGGTTTAACTTCTTGGACAACCGATGTGCTTACAAATGGAACTCATACTATGAGTGTTGTTGTATATTACTATGACACCAATTTGGATCTTATTTGCTCTGCTATTACAAGCACTACAGTAACAATTAGTGGCAGTTTAGATTGTCCTCCAGTTACCGACCTTAATGCAACAATAAACGAAAATAATACTGTAACACTCACTTGGACTAACCCACAACCAGCAGAATTTCCAACTGGTTGCACTGGAAATCTTGATTTTGAGTTTTATGACGGAATTTATTTTATAGGATATGACGAAACAGACGATTTGACTTCTTGGACTACGCCTGTTCTTTCTCCTGGCACACGCACTTTAGCTGTTGTTGTGGAATATTATGATGATAGTTTTAATTATATTTGTTCTGCGGAAGCAAATATTACTGTAATAACAACTGATATTGGAGACATAAAGTCATCTCTTTTTTCAGCAGAAATATTTCCAAATCCAGCAAATGATATACTAAATATTGTTAGCGATAGCGAAATTATAAGCTACGAACTTTATGATGCAATCGGTAGATTGATGCTAAATGATTCAAATGTATCTAACACCGAAAGCCTTGTAAACGTATCTTCGCTAAAACATGGAATATATATGCTTAGACTTAACACTGTGAATGGAAGCGGTATGTTTAAAATAATTAAGAATTAAATTTTAATTATATAAAATTATAGGGCGGACTTTTGTTCGCCTTTTTTTTTATGTTGGCATTAAATTTGCTCCCAAATATTGGTAATATTAAAAAATAAAAATATTATTTTTGTAATCTATTTTTTTTGGAAATTATTAGTACACCAAAACAATATTAATTAAAAATGAAAAATTAATTATTAAATACATTTTATTATGAACACAACAATTAAAAGATTAGCTCTTGTCCTTTTTGGATTAATGGTAATTAGTAGTGGAGCAAATGCTCAAATTCTTAAAAAAATTGGCGAAAAAGCAAAAGAAACAGTAAATCAGGCTGTTGGCATAGAGAGTCAACAAGAACAAAAAAACAATACTCAACAGGCGACGAGCACGGTTTCTTCTTCTTCTTCTTCTTCTTCTTTACAAGTAGGAAATATATCTTCAAGTAATGGAAAAACTATCTATGTGTCGGCTGAAAATGGAAGCAATCGTAATGATGGCTCAAAGGCAGCTCCTTTGAAAGATCTTCAAAAAGCTTTGGATATGGCAGAAGATGGCACAACAATAAAAGTAACAGAAGGTAACTATCTTGGTGCTTTGAATGCGGGATACATTGAAATTAGCAAATGGATAACACTTGAAGGTGGCTACAATTCTGATTTTTCGCAACGCGACCCGTTAAAATACATTACAAAAATAGAGCCTACTAAGGAGCACCTTGGTACAAGCCTTAGTAAAGGTCTTATAACAATCAGCAAACTCGATGATGTAATGACATCTAATATATTAGGAACTCTAACAATAGATGGAATTATTCTTAATATGGGTTATCAAAATGACTATAAACCCAACGACCCAAGATCTCCTGAAAACGGATGTCCTTCCGAAAATTTTGAAACAGGACGTATGTTGGACGGAGCAACAAGCCACCAACTTATACGTTCTGAAGCTGCAATTGCAGGAAATGTAATCATCCGTAATTGTGCTTTTTTGAACGGTAATTACTTTGGTATTCAGATTAATACTCGTCGCGGTAAAATAGAAATTTACAACTGTATATTTGTTTCTAATCGTTTTGCAGCAGTACGTATTGACGGTTGGGATAAAAATGGAGAGGCTTCTCACGTTGATTTCCACCATAATACAGTTGCTTTTTCATGGTGCAGAACAAAACACATGGAAGATATGGGTTACGGTTATGAATTTATGACCAAAGTTAACGGCGATGTTCACCATAATATTTTCCTTTGCAATAACTATGCAGCTATTGCACGCACACACGCCTTAAGTGGTCCTGATGCTGTAATTGAAGCTAAACGTGTTACAAATATATACGACAATATTTTCTTTATGAACGCTGCTGATTTACAACTTCCATCTAAAGGAGGCGGTAAATGGACAAATGTAAAATGCGAAATGTTTGAAGACCTAGACGAAAAGATGGTTCCTAAAGTTAGTGGTAATTTTGAACTCCAAAACAACGATGATTTTATAAAAGTAATTGATCCTGATTATCTTAATGGTTTTGCTACTTTGGAAATAGTTAGCAACAGCAGTTTCAATGCTAATTCTGCAGCTAATCAATACCGGGCTGCTCACGGAATGAATATGCAAGGAACAGAAACTACAAGAGTAACAATGTTCTGTAATCGTTACAAATTTGACTATGCTTTGAAGTTCTTCGGTGCAAAAGATGGCTACGGCGCACAAAGACCATAAAACATGGATTGTATATGCTTAGACTTAACACTGTGAATGGAAGCGGTATGTTTAAGATAATTAAGAATTAAGAATTAATAATTGTGTTTCGACTTCGCTCAACACAGGTTCGACTTCGCTCAACACACGTTCGGCTACGCTCGACACTCGATGATTGAATTGAGAAGTAATTCTTAATTATATAAAATTTTAGGGGCGGACTTTTTTGTTCGCCCTTTTTTTTGTTAAAAACCAAACTTCGCTCGCTCGGATTTTCCACTTTACAAACTTTTTAACTTTAAAAACTGTTTTTCTGTTGTAAAATATATTTTAGTTTTTGTTTTTTATCTTAGTTAATTGTATCTTTGGGCAAAATGTAAATTTAAAAATTAAAAATATGAAAAAAGTATTAATTGCTACCGAAAAACCTTTTGCTAAAGAAGCTGTTGCTAGTATCGAAAGCATAGGGCAAAAAGCGGGTTATAAAATTGTAAAATTAGAAAAATACACTTCAAAAGACGAATTGTTGAAAGCAGTTGCTGATGTTGATGCAATGATTATTCGTAGTGACAAAGCAGATAGAGATGTTATTAATGCAGGTAAAAATCTAAAAATTATCGTTAGAGCTGGTGCTGGTTTTGATAATATCGATTTAGAAGCTGCTACAGAAAAAGGTGTTGTTGCAATGAACACACCTGGACAAAATTCTAATGCTGTTGCAGAATTGGCTTTTGGAATGATGGTGTATAATGCACGTGGAAGTTTTAGTGGAGCTTCAGGAACTGAATTAAGAGGAAAAACTCTTGGTATTCACGCTTATGGTAATGTTGGAAAATACGTTGCTAAAATTGCTAAAGGTTTTGGTATGGAAGTTTATGCTTATGACCCATTTATAAGCAACGAAGCTATTCAAGCTGACGGTGTAAAACCTCTTGCTTCTGTTGAAGAATTATACAAAACTTGCCAATATGTTTCTTTACATATTCCAGCAAACGACCAAACTAAAAAATCAATAAATGCTAACTTGCTAAAACTAATGCCAAAAAATGCTTGCCTAGTAAATACTGCTCGTAAAGAAGTTATTGATGAAGAATCTATAGTTAAATTTATGGAAGAAAGACAAGATTTTAGCTATGTATCAGACGTAGCTCCAGACAATGCTGCTGTTTATGCTGAAAAATTTGCTGGAAGATATTTCTTTACTCCTAAAAAAATGGGTGCTCAAACTGCAGAAGCTAACAATAACGCAGGAGTTGCCGCTATTGAGCAAATTATTAATTTCTTCGAAAAAGGAGATATTAGATTTAAAGTAAATAAGTAGTAGAATTTTCATAAGAACAAAAAAGCTCTTCAGAAATGGGGAGCTTTTTTTTATTGTGTGCATATGTCGCGTAATAAGATGAAAACAAGGCTGATCTAAAATGAATCAGCCTTGTTTTAAACATTTTATATTTATTTTACAATCACAGTCTGAGTATCTATTATTTCATTATCTTGGATATAAACAACTTTATAATAACCTGTTTTTAAACCAGTAATATTTATTTCATTTAATCTTTCTTTTATTGATGTTAACCTTTTTACAGTTTGTCCAACAGAATTGATAATACGTATTTCACAATTATTACTTGATGTTAGTAATTTGATTTTGAAATTACCTTGATTAGGATTAGGTATTATTTCAAATGAATTCTCTATTGAAAGTTCTTTATTGTTAAAAGAATCGTCATATACTTCTACTTCTTCGTCATTATGTCCAATAATATTTTGTTGTGATTTTTTTGTAGAATAACAATTTTCACAGTCTTCTATTGCTATAAAAAACTCATCAATATTTAAAAGTCCTTCAGTTGCAGCTTTTTCAGCATTTATTTTACATAACCATGTTTGTATATGTTCCATTTCTGATTTATTTTGTTCATCTGAAAAATCATACAATAAATTTTCAAGGTAACTAATTGCATCATCATAATTGCCTATTATTCTATATAATAGAGGAATATCCAAGCTATACTCGTAATAATCAGTATATGATAAATTAGAATTTGTAACAAGATTTTCATTTAAAAGAATTATTTTTTCAATCCCATTAATAAATGATTGATTAGCTTTGTCATGATTTACAAATGTGTAAAAATCAGAAATGATACTATGTAAATCGCCATAAGCGATGCTCATATAGAGTTTAATTTCTGAATAATTATTAGAATCAGTCCAAGTATTGCAACTTGATATTAGGTTTTAATATTCTTCAATAATAGTTAAAAATGCAGTTTCAGAATTAATGTTTTTAGATTGCTGTTGTAAATAGCTGACAGCTTCATCTAAAGGCATTGTTTGTTCTGATATAGTTACTGTAGGTAAATTATTGTTAGTTGTTTCTTCCAAAATATGTTCAGATGAAGTTCTGATTAGTATTGGTGGTAGAAAATGACATGCAATAGATAAAGGATTACTGTCCCATACCTCTACAGGCATAGGTGGTTTATTCCCTTGGTAAGTACGTAAATAGTAGTTATCTAAATATACAGGCGTTGCATTTTGATTACTTTCCCATCTATTATGTTCTGCTCTAATTGGTCTAATGACTGGCGTTCTTCCATATAAAGTATAATTGTCATTCATAGCTTGCAATTGATTGTATTTCTTGTATAGACTTACATAACCATAATTAAGAAAAATAGTATTGTAATTATTTGAAAAATCACAAGTGTAAGGCTTAATAAATGTCCCATTTGATGTTCTAATACCATAGCGATTTGCATTAATATCAACGCATAGCATATTTACATCAAATGCACCACTAGTAATTAAGCCATCTACATTGTTTGATTGAATATAAGTATCTTCCATATTGATGTGTGCGCCATTACTTCCAAAATAGTAAATTCCATTACCATTATTGCTAATAGTACAATCAGTGAAATCTGATGTAAAACTCATTCCATTACAATATATACCATAATTAGTATTATTTACAACATTACAATTTGTTAAATTCAAACCTTTTCCATAAATATTGATTCCTTGAGTGTTATATCTAAAAGTGCTATTTGTAATGAAAAGTGCAGCTCCGTCAGTCCAAGTAAGATTTCCATAAATACCATAATAGCCATACTCAAAAATAGAATTATTAATAGTAACATTAGATTGTCCAATAAATAAAAAGCTTCTATGATTATTATGTGCACCTGTTGTGGAAGTTACTTTCACATTATTAAATGTTACTGGATATGAATAATCAGCCTGCATTCTTTTTTCATAGCCCATTTCAATTTTGCAGTTTTGGAATGTAAGTGATGAAAGTTGTGGAAAATGAACTGTGTTTTGTTGTATTTCTAAAACCTTGTGCGATTGCCCATTTCCAGAAAATAACATAGAAGCACCAGTGCCTGCAGTGATATTATATGTGTTATCAGGTCCAGGATTGCTAAATTTGATGTAGCCGTTGCCGGCGAAGGTAAAAGTTTGTCCATCACCTATATTTAAATTTCCAGCTATATCAATAAAAGAATTGTTTCCAATTAAATTTAATGTTCCTCCTAAATATTGAAATATTCCTCCTTCTTCAATAGTAAGTTTACCTCCTGCATTTATTTGCAAAACTCCACCATTCTCAATTACAAGTTTTGATGTATTTTTAATAATCATTTCGGAACCATTTTTTATTTCTAGTTTAGCTCCTGATTTTATGGTAAATACACTTGGATTAATAAAATCGTTTTCCTCTGTTTTAGAGTGCCTGTTAGGAATACCAGATTTGTCTATAGATAAAGTTACACCTTCACTTATAATTAAATCACTATTTGAATTATTTGTTAAATTTGGCAAGTCAATAAGACCACACCAACGCTTATCATTATCTAAAGTATAATCATTAAAACTAATGTGTATTGTAATTGAATTATCAACTGGGTTTTCAGAAAGAACAGTTACATTTAGCCCGTTTAAATAATAATTCGCATTTTTTGCATTATTTACACTATATTCAGGCAAATTTAATGCAGGTATAATACCTGAAATAGATACCTCATCGTTAACTTGAAAAGCATCGCTTCTTCTTCCTAATGCTATTGATCCATTATTGATACCATAGGTCGAAGCATAAGTTAGATGTTCATTATTTCCATCAGTTTCTAAAAGAATTGCAGAAGCTTCTAAATTACCATTATTTAAATTACAATACGTTTCAATCACGCCATCAGGATTAGAATCGTGTTGCCATCGCCAACTTGTTGATGAATTTTTTACATATTTATGGTGATCGTCAAAATAAAGCATCCATGGATTCATACCACTGATAGGATTCGCTTCTGTCCTTTGAAATGTATAAGTAAGATTATTCCAGAAATATCTACTGTCTGAAAGTGATGAATTATTTGGATCTTGTTTGGGGTACTCTGATTTTATATAATCATAATTACCCTGTGCATTTAATGGTTTTATTCTATTAGTGTAAGGTACACCACAGTAAATACTGTAATTATCTCTAGTATCAGTCATGTCTTCCAAATACATATATAATCCAGTTTCAAAATCAGGAATGAGATTAGGACTAATTTCCCATGATGGATTATGCCCAGCAAGAGGCTTAATTTCTGAAACAGATTTTTTTTGATGATTTTCAATCCAAAGATAAGTTTTAGTAGTACCAGGAATTTTAATTCTTATTGCATCACCTGTTGTAACATAATCACGCAAAGTATAATTTCCTGTTGTATTTAAATCAGAAGCATCTTTAATGTCAGAAATTTCATTTGAAGAACCACAAACTATATCTGTCCAACCAAGAAGCCACGACTCCCATGCTAAAGACGACAACATAGAATGAATACATGAAGACATCATTCCCCAACCAGCACTTGGAAAATAAAAAAAGTTACCTCTCGTTGAATTTGCCCCCATATAATGTGGAGATGAATAAATCATATGAGCAAACTCATGTGGAAAAAAAGAAGTAATATCTAATGCTCCCATACCACCTTTTGTTACTGTGTATCCAGAAGATACAGTAAAATTTGAATGTGTTACAGAACAACCTAAACTTGCTATACCTCCATCAGTTCCAAGCCATCCACTGATGCCGGCAACAGGTTCCGGATCAAAGTTTTTTTCATATCTCCAATGAATGATAACAAAATCAACTTTGCCATCTCCAGTAGCAGGTGTACCGTCTTTATTATATAAGCTATTGTCAAATTCATAATTTGGGTTGTTTTGTCTATTGTCATAAGGCATCCAAATATTATCCCAATAAGCAGCATAATCTGTTTTAATCTTATTTATAACTCTTTTATTCAGAGTTGTCCAGCCACTTGCTCCTGTAGGATCAACATTTATCCTTATAGGTTCGCCATATGTAGAAGAATTAGGATTGGGATCTTTAAATACGTCGCCAAGTAATGTAAACTTACCTTGCGACATTTCGTAATAATATCTGGTAAGATTAATAACATTAGCATACTGAGGATCCGACAATTGGGAAACATCACTAAAAAAAATTGCTGTAGGACTCCCATTTTCCACATAATTTGGGACGGATAAATGATAAGGATCATTTATAGGATCATTTGGCCAAACGGATAATGGATAATCATCGTCATACACCCCAGTAGTATAAAATCCTGCATATACTATTAATACACGAAATGTACCATGTGGTGTAAATGATGAGCCATATGGAGCGTAATCTCCTGTACCTCGAGTGAGTGTTTCTACAAAACTTGTATCACTATAGAACAAGTTTTGATTTTCATTCTGACAAAATAAATTTATGCAAGCAACACTTGCAATAAATAACAATAATAATTTCCTTTTCATAACTTTAAATTTTAATAATTTTTACTATATATAAACCCTCTTTTGTTTCAATAATAATAGAATATTCACCTATAGCTAAATCTTGTACGTTTATAGCAGTTTCAGCACTTGAATCAATAAATATTTGTTTAACTTGCTGTCCTTTTGAATCGATAATTAAAATTTCTGAAAAAACAGTATTTTTACAGCTAATTGTTAAAATATCGCTAACAGGATTTGGATATACTTCTATTATATTGTTAGCATATATTTTAGTTACTTCTTGAGCACTGGTGTCAGTCTTTTCTTTAAGTAAAAAAACGAATCCTGGGTTCCCCTGAAAAGCATGAAGCATAACATAAGAATTATCTTCTTTTAAAAGATTGATACTATATCTGGTTACCGATCCTTGATAAGCATGAAAATACTCAACAGAATCTTTCGCCATATTATAACTAAGTATAAATGGCAGTTCATACGATTGATAATAATACCAATAAATATAACCTGTCATTGTAATATTATCTGGCTTTGGAAAATCAAAATCCAGTATTCTCGGATATTCAACCTGCGACTGATTAGGGTAAAAATCAAAATTATCAATAAATTTTACAGAATCAAGTTGTTGATTTAGCACCAAAAAACCATATCTTTCATTTGGATATGGATCAAGTGTTTGTCCATAAAAATAGTAAAGACTGTCAAAATGGTTAATATGAAATGGTTTATATCTAATTCCACTAAACTTAAAATTAAATTCCTTATGATTAATAATGTTTTGATTAGTGTCAATTATATATGTTTTAGATCCAGTAGTTATTAATATATTATTGTTCGACAAATGGTTCATAAACCCCGAACCCACATTTTGCAAGCAAAAAGCTGTTGAGTCCACAATTATTTCATTGCTATTAAGGTTGATTTTTGTGATATACAAATTTGAGAATCCACCTAAAACCCATATTTCTGAATTTGATATTTCAACAGGCGACCAAAAACAACTATAACTATCAGGAATATTCAAATAATAGTCAAGTCTGTTGAAATTTTTTAATTCACCATCTTTAGATACAATAGCGTAAAAAGGACACCAATGACATCTACCTGTAATAAAGAAATCTTCGTTTGAAAGCTGAATGAAACTAAGATATGTAAAACTAAGTGTGTCGGAGAAAACAGTTTTATACCACACTATTTCGCTTTCTGGATTTACTTTGGTAAGCTGTAGGTTGTATATGTACTGTGTTGAATCTTCGTTATAATATGCAGGCCTTTTTAGTACTGCATAACAACTGTCTTTTGTTCTAAGCATTGAGTAAGCATATCCAAAAACAGGTAGTTCTGTAATCCATTCAGTTTGCGCAAATGTATTACATGTAAATGCACTAAAAGCAAATAATAAGATAAGATTCTTTAATTTACTTTTCATAACTTAAATTTTAATAATTTTCACTATATTCTTCTTTAATTATAGAATACTCTCCTGTAGCAAAATCCTGTCCTATATATTCTAAACTATCTTTTTACAAACATAACAAAATTTTTTATACTTACAGTTGAGGAAAGCAAGTTTTTATACAAATGTGCGAATATTGGGTGAATAAGTGTTAAAAACTTTGATTAAAGTGCCGATTGTAATTTTTATTTATTTTTAAAATTGATATGAAGTCAAATGGATTTTTTAATTTTTAATTATACGTTTGGTAAATATATTCTGTTTTGTTTGTACTTGTATTAGATATGTTCCTGAAACAAGTTGGCTTAAATTTAATGGAGTGTTGTTACTATGTGTTTTATTTGAATATATTAGTTTTCCCATAAGGTCGAATACTCTAATTTCGCAATTATCTGCAGAAGCAGGAAGGTCAATATGGATAAAATCTGTAAAAGGGTTGGGGTAAACTTTAAACAAATTTTCTTTAGTATGCGATGAAATGTTATTAAACTTATTGTAATAATTTCGGCAAGAGTCTTTGTAATAGATTATGGTATCATTGTAAATGCTGAACGTTGCTCTATTGATTGTTACACTACCATCATAATAACACATGCAACTAGTTTGCAACTCAGGAATAGCTGATAACTCAAAAATATCTGACCATATTCCAAAATAATCAAAAAAATTACCATAACCATGCTGAAGACTGTAAGAATCAGAGCCAATTTCTCCTGCAAAACAATAATTACCACTTAAGTAAACTACTTTATACGAATGAATAGGAACATTACTAAACATAAATGCATTATAAGGAGTAAATTCCATTCCTGCGCCGGATAAGAAACCTGCTTCCCAATTGAAAATAGAATCAAGATAAAAAGAATTTATACAATTTTCATACATGGGCATTTGCCATGTTACTGTGTCGCCATGTTGCAAATCGTAGCTGAAAGAAAGCACAAACTCTCCTTTGTCAGCGTTGTAAAAATAGATATCGCCACCATCTTGGTATGTAAAGCGATCTTGCATTTTTACAGGTTCAAAATCTGGATAAAAATGTCGTATTACTTCTAATTTTCGGCAATTTACTGACTTATACACAGTGTCGCTTACAGAACGCACATACCAATATTGTGCATACGAATCTGTTGCACCCATATTTGCTGTTTCATAACACCATACTGCTCCAATTGGTGCCCACTCCCATTCCCAGTTTTTGGTGCCTTGCTGGGGAAAACCTGCTTTGCATAAATAAATCAGGCTAAGCAGTAATGAAAATTTTACTAAGTATTTCATAATTTTTAGTTTTTAGTTTAATTATATGAATACTCTCCTATGCCAAAATCCTATCCCAAATATTCTTATAACTAATTAATTTCTATTTTTACGAAAATAACAAAATTTTTTATACTTACAGTTGAGGAAAGCAAGTTTTTATATAAATATGCGAATGTTGCGTGATTAAATGATGAAAAATTCTAACTATTATGAAGAATATCTCTTTTTATTCTTCATAATAAACCCTCTTAACTCTTTGACTAATTCCGGTAATTATTTCGTAAGGAATTGTATTGAGTTTTTCTGCCATTTTAATAACAGAATTTTCTGAGCCAAAAATTATTACTTCATCGCCTTCGTTTGCTTCAATGTCAGTGATGTCAATCATGCACATATCCATACATACATTACCAATGGTTTTTGCTTTTTTGCCTCTAACAATAAATTCCCAATTTCCATTTCCAAGTCTTCTATCAAAACCATCAGCATAGCCAATTGGAACGGTAGCAATAATTGAATCTCTTTTTACTTTTCCCGACCTATTATAACTAACAGTTTCGTCGGCATTGATTTTGTGAATTTGTGAAATTTCAGATTTAAAAACAGCAACAGGAATAAGTTCATCGCAAATGTCTGGTAATAAGCCATATAAGCCTATTCCAAGTCTAACCATTTCGTATTTGTATTGTGGAAATCTTAAAATTCCCGAAGAATTTAAAATATGTCTTTTAGGCTGATAACCAATTTCTTTGCAAATTAAAGAATAATTTTCATCAAACACTTTTACTTGTTGCTGAGTAAAATAATCCAAGTCTTTACTATCGCTACCAGAAAGATGAGTAAAAACAGAAGCAATTTTAATTTTTTTACAGGAATTAATTAATTTGCAAAGTTTTGGAATATCATTTTTCATAAATCCTAATCTATGCATTCCTGTGTCAAATTTTATATGAATTTTAAATTCTTCAATGTTTGTAAGTTCAATTTCATTAATAAATTCTTTTAAAATATTTAGAGAATAAATTTCAGGCTCTAATTTATGCTCTATCATATTGTGTACGCCCTTTACATTTGGGTTCATTACCATAATTGGAAGATAAATCCCAAGATTTCTTAATTCAACACCTTCGTCAGCAAAGGCTACTGCTAAATAGTCAACTCTGTTGTGTTGCAAGAAATTAGCAACTTCTCTGTAGCCACTTCCGTAAGAAAAAGCTTTTACCATAACCATTAACTTTGTTTCTGAGCCAATTATTGATTTGAAATAGTTAAGATTATGTTTCATAGAGTTTAAATCTATTTCTATTGCTGAGGAGTGATTTTTGTATTGAAGACGATTAAAAATTTTTTCAAACTTAAAACTACGTGCTCCTTTTAACAAAATAGCTTTATTGCTGAAAGTGTGAAGGGAAATTTCTTCAAGAAATTCGTTTGTATCTAGATAAAAAGAAGAATCTTTAGGGAATAAATTTTTATATTTACTTAATTTATTGCCAATTCCAATAAAATGCTTAAGTTTTGTTTCTTTAATAATTTGAGAAATTTGTTTGTAAAAAACTTCTTCGTTTTCACCACTTTCAAGAATGTCCGACATTATTAATATAGTGTTTTTATCGGCTTTTTTTTGATTTAGATAGTCGAGAGCAATTATTAAAGAATTAATATCTGAATTGTAGGCATCATTTATAATAATACTATTTTGAATTCCTTCTATAGTTTCCAATCTCATTTCAATTCCGTGCAGACTTTCAAATCTTGGAATAATTTGATTTATTTTACTTTCATCAAAAATTGAAATAATACCGAAACAAGTAATAGCATTTTGAATAGAGCCAAGATCTGTAAAAGGAATTTTAATTTTATATTCTTTGTCTTTAAAAATTATTGCTATAAGTGAATTATCACTTGATTTTTCAATTTTTTTTACAAAAAAGTCAGAATTTTTATCCTTAGAATATGTGTAAGTATTTGGAATATTTAATTTGGAAACTGTGTCAAAAAGAAGTTCGTCATCTTTATTAACAATAGTAGTTTTACAGTTTTTTAGCAATATTGCTTTTTCTTGATAAAGTTGTTCTGTAGATTTAAAATTTGCCGAATGAGCTTTACCTATATTATTAATAACAGCAATTTCTGGTTTAATAATTTTTTCTAAAGCTTGCATTTCACCGGGTAATGAAATTCCTGCTTCTATAATTGCTAAATCGCTGTTATTATTTATTAGCCATAAGGAAATAGGTACGCCAATTTGAGAGTTATAACTTTTTGGTGAGCGACTTATAGTATAAAAGGGATTTAAAATATGATATAGCCATTCTTTAACAATAGTTTTTCCATTACTGCCTGTTATTGAAATTATTGGATTTTTGAAAAGACTTCTTTTGTATTCAGCAAGTTTTTGAAGTGCAGAAATTGAGTTTTCGACTTTTAAAAATGCGGCTTCTTTAAATTTTTCAATATCAACATCTTCGCAAATTACAAAGTTTCTAACACCTTTTTGATAAAGTTCGTTTATAAATTTATGTCCATTATTATTTTGACCTTTTATTGAAAAAAACAAAACATCTTTGTAATTTGTAACATTTCTACTGTCTGTAGTGATTTGCGAAAAAGTATTGTTTTTATTTCCTAAGAATTTTCCGCCAACAATTTTTGCAATATTTTCGAGTTTCCAGTTTTGCATTTATTATTTTTTTGTTTCTTCGTTGTAGCAACGTCTGCATAGAGGTTTGTAAATGTCTTTTTCTCCAAGCACAACCACAGCATTGTCTTCGGATTGTCGGTATGAGAACTGAGCCAAATCGCCACAATGTACGCAAACAGCATGAACTTTAGTAACATATTCGGCAACAGCAAACAAAGCAGGCATTGGACCGAAAGGTCGTCCTAAAAAATCCATATCTAAACCTGCAACAACAACTCTAATGCCTTGGTCAGCTAGTTTGATACAAACTTCAATAATTCCGTTATCGAAAAACTGAGCTTCATCAATTCCGACAACATCAACTTCGCCAGTTAATAAAAGAATGTTTTGTGAAGAAGTTACAGGAGTGGAGCGAATAGAAGTAGCATTATGAGAAACAACATCTTCAGCATCGTATCTTGTATCAATAGCAGGTTTGAAAATCTCAACTTTTTGCTTAGCAAATTCAGCTCTACGTAAACGGCGAATTAGCTCTTCGGTTTTCCCCGAAAACATTGAACCAGCAATAACTTCAATCCAGCCTTTTTTTGGCTCACCTTTTTTAGGTTGTTCAAGAAACATTTAACAATAATTTTTATATTTTTGTACAAATAATTTAATTACAAATTTAGAAAAATATTTTGTATGGAAAAGATTTTTATTGTAAAAGAAAAATTAAATAAAATTCTGGATTTTATTAACAGTATAAATAATGTTGCTATTACAGAATTAGAAAAAGAAATTTTATTACAAAAACTTAAAGATGTTTATTTTGAGTTGAGTATAATTGAAGTAACTAAAATAGAAGAGGAGAAAGATTCTAAAGTAATAGAACAACCTGTTGAGCAAAAAGTAGTTAAGCCAGAAGTGGTTGCTGAAAAAGTAGAAGAAAAACCTATTGTAAATAAAGAGCCTGAAAAAACTATTGTAGAAGAAAAACCTGTTGTTGAAACTAAAAAAGATAGTTTTGTCCCTATTGATTTTTTCGATTTAGACGAAGAAGAAAGTCCAGAACCCAAAGACGTTGTGTTTGAAAAGAAGGAAGAAGTTAAAAAAACACAAAGTGTTGAGCAAGGGAATTTATTTTCAAGTGATAATAATTCAAGTTCTCCTAAATATATAGGCGAGCATTTGGGACAAAATAAAACTTCGTTAAATGAAGCTTTAGCTTCTCAGACTAGTGTTCAAGATTTGAATGCAAGGATAAAACCTGTTTCAGATATTCGCTCTGCCATGAGTTTAGGAGATAGATTTTTATTTGTTCGTGAATTGTTTAATGGAAGTACAGATTTATTTGATGAGACAATAGCAAATTTGAATTCTTTAAATTCTTTTGATGAGGCTCAAAGTTATATGAAATCTCATTTTCAATGGGATATAGCAGATTCTAATGTGGAAAACTTTATGAATATTGTTAGAAGAAGATATGTATAGGGTAAAAATTTTTCTTGGAATATTAAGTTTTGTTTTTTCTTTTTCTTCAAATTTACATGCTCAAAATCTTGAAAATACAAAAAAAAGAATTGAAATTTTAAGTTCTAAGAAATTTGCTGGACGAGGATATGTGGGAAAAGCAGGGGATTTGTCTGCAAATTTTATTGCAGATGAACTTTCAAAAATGGGGTTGCTAAAATTTGGAGATTCTTATTTTCAGGAATTTTCTTATCCTGTAAATACTTTTCCAGGAAAATTACTTGTAAAAATCGATAATAAACAATTGATTCCTGGAGTTGATTATTTGATTGGTCCTGCTAGTCCAAAAGTTAAGCAAGAATATGAGTTGTGGAAGCCAGATTCGGTATTATTAAATGATACTATTGGAATTATTAAACATATAGGTAAAAATATTGCATTAAAATCATCTGTTTTTGTAATTGACTATGCTCAAACAGAAAATATAGATATTAAGAAATTTTATATTTCAAATTTTGTAATGGGCAATTCTTTTTTTGCTGGGATAGTAGAATTAATTCCAGAAGAATTAATGTGGTCTGTTAGTAGAAGGCAGCAATCATATCCGCTTGTGAAAATCAAAAGAGAATTTTTTGACCCAAATTCCAAAACTATTTTTATTGATGTTAAACCTGCACTAAATCCTAATTTTAAAGCAAAAAATGTAATTGCTTATATTCCTGGCGAAACAGATGATTTTGTTGTTTTTACTGCACATTACGACCATTTGGGTAAAATGGGTAAAAAAGTTTATATGCCCGGAGCTCAAGATAATGCAAGTGGGGTAGCTTTGTTATTGGATTTGGCAGATTATTATTTTAAGAATAAACCAAAATATTCCATAGCTTTTATGTTTTTCTTTGGCGAGGAAGCTGGCTTGTTAGGTTCGTTGTATTATGTATTAAATCCAATTTTTGAATTAGAAAAAATTAAAGTTTTACTAAATATTGATTTAGCAGGAACTGGTGATGAGGGAATAACTATAGTGAATGCAGCAAACGAAAAATATGAAAAAGAATGGAATTTATTTCAAAAGTTAAATTCTGAAAATAATTTTTTTGAAATAATGAAATCACGTGATATTTCAGCAAATAGT
>Ga0208040_1002469_pt1 | contig 16169 bp, 11 predicted proteins | sample AD_UKC083_MetaG_FD_184431 | JGI IMG/M metagenome (GOLD analysis project Ga0208040, IMG submission 184431) | Active sludge microbial communities of municipal wastewater-treating anaerobic digesters from USA - AD_UKC083_MetaG (SPAdes) (version 2) | ecosystem: Engineered > Bioreactor > Anaerobic >...
GAGGAAATCCGCGGCGCGAATCTCTACGGCAAATTGTGGCAGTCGTTTACGATTTTGCTTCCGCTCAAAAGCGTGGGCATTATGGGCGACCAGCGAACGTATGAAAACATCGTGGCGATCCGGGCCGTCACCAGCGACGACGCCATGACCGCCGACTGGGCCCGCCTGCCGCATGACCTGCTGGCAAGCATCTCGACGCGGCTCATCAACGAAGTGCGGGGCATCAACCGCGTGGTGTACGACATCAGCTCCAAGCCCCCCGGCACCATCGAGTGGGAATAAGCGAATTGCATTTTATTCTTGCAATGTTTTCAAGAAGTTGTATTATTCCCACCAGCGCCCAAACCAAAAAATAGACAAGCAATGGTTTTTTAATTTCAGGAGAGTGACAAATAGATGAGTTACTCCTCGATACGCGATAATCACACCCATGGAACCGTCGGGGATTTTCTAAAAGAGGTCATTTCATCAAACTCGAATGTGTCCATCGTATCCGCCTATTTTACAATCTACGCTTATCATCATTTAAAGAAGAATCTTGACGCCATTGATAACCTGAAATTTCTTTTTGGCGAACCCAGATTCATTAAATCTCTGGATCCGGATAAAACAAATACCAGAGAATTCAAAATCGAAGATGACAAGCTATCCATACCGATTGAAAAAAGACTCTGCCAGAAAAACATAGCGCGGGAATGTTCTGAATGGATCAAAAACAAAACTGAAATACGCTCCATGGTGAAACCGAATTTTCTGCATGGAAAGCTTTACCATGTAAAACAGGAAAGCGGCATTGAGAAAGCGTTAGCCGGCAGTTCCAATTTTACAGTCAACGGCCTGGGGCTTGGCGGAAGCAAAAATATCGAGCTGAATCTGATTATTGACAGCGACAGAGACAGAAAGGAACTTAAAGACTGGTTTGACGCCATTTGGAATGACGATACCGGCCTGGTGGAGGACGTCAAAGAAGATGTCCTGAAATACCTGGAGCAGTTGTATCTGGAGAATGAGCCGGAGTTTATTTATTTCAAGACCCTTTATCATATCTTCAAAGATTATCTTGATGAGCAGAAAAAGGGCGGGTTGCTGGATGAGAAAACCGGATTTTATGACAGTGAAGTCTGGAATATGCTTTACGATTTCCAGAAAGACGGCGTCAAAGGGGCCATCAATAAACTTTTAAAGCACAATGGCTGCATCATTGCCGACAGCGTTGGTCTGGGCAAAACTTTTGAAGCGCTGGCCGTCATCAAATATTTTGAATTGCGCAACGAACGGATTCTTGTGGTGTGCCCCAAGAAACTCACCGGCAACTGGACCATTTACCAGATCAGCCAGAACCATCTGCTCAATCCTTTCAAAAAAGACAAATTTAATTACACCGTCCTTTATCATACTGATATGGCTCGTGAATCCGGTCGGTCTGACGCCAATGGCATTGACCTTGAGAATTTCAATTGGGGCGCCTACGACCTTGTGGTCATCGACGAGTCGCATAACTTCCGCGGCAATCCGATGGATAAAATAAAGGATGACGGATCAACCAAGATGAATCGCGCCAAGTGGTTGATGGAAAAAGTCGTTAAAGAAGGCGTGAAGACAAAAGTGCTGATGCTTTCCGCCACGCCGGTCAATAACACCTTGCGCGATTTGCGCAATCAGATTGCTTATATCACAGAAGGGAAAGACGACGCCTTATCGGAAATGTGCAATATAAAAAGCATCGGCGCCACGCTGGAAAATGCTCAGAAAAACTTTACCCGCTGGGCTGATGTGAAAAACAAATCCAAAAATCTAAAGGAATTATTAGAGCGGCTGGATTCATCCTTCTTCAAATTGCTTGATGAATTAACTATTGCCCGCTCACGGAAACACATTAAAAACTTCTACCGCATTGAAGCTATTGGCAGTTTTCCCGACAGGAGGAAACCGCATTCCGTTTATCCGGATATTGATCTGAAAAAAAGATTTCCTTCCTACGATCAGATCAACAAACAGATCCTGGATTACAAACTTTCCGTTTTTAATCCTTCCACTTATGTCAGGGAGGAGCAAAAACACAAATATGAAGAAATGGCAGGCGCATCAGTTTTTGGCTTCAAGCAGTCTGACCGTGAAAACTTCCTCATCGGCATGATGAAGATCAATTATTTGAAGCGTCTGGAGAGCTCCATCGAATCTTTTGAAATATCGCTGGATAGAACCATTCAAAAAATTGAAACTTTAGAGAATAAAATCGTTGAGTTCCTGAAAGTAAACAAAGATCGTCAGGAAAGCTTGGATAGCCTGATGCCCAACGAAGAAGAACTTGAGGAAAGCGCCGACGAAACGGAAGCCTGGCAGGTTGGTAAGAAATTAAAGTTTGACCTTGTGGATTTGAAGCTTGAAGAGTGGCTGGCTGATTTACAAAAGGACAAAGACGCATTGATCAGTTTGTTCAATAACGCCAAGGCGGTGACTGTCGAGCGCGATGCCAAACTGAAAGCATTAAAAGACCTAATGCAGGACAAAATCAACAAACCCATCAACGACAATAATAAAAAGATGGTGATATTCACCGCCTTCGCGGATACGGCACAGTATCTTTACGACAATCTGGAAGCATGGATCAGAAACGAACTGAAGTTGCATTGTGCGCTCGTCTGCGGCAATCATACACAAACGACGCTGGGCAGGAATGACTATGACAGCATTCTGGTTAATTTTGCGCCACTTGCCAAAAACAGGGCAAAACTCAACAATGCCGTCAGCACAGAAGAAATAGACGTTCTCATCGCGACCGATTGTATCAGCGAAGGCCAGAATTTGCAGGACTGTGATTTTTTAATTAACTACGATATCCATTGGAACCCCGTCCGCATCATTCAGCGGTTTGGCCGGATCGATCGTTTGGGCAGCAAAAACAAGTCCATTCAACTAGTTAATTTCTGGCCGACGAAAGATCTGGATAATTACATCAACCTGAAAGAAAGAGTGGAAGCGCGCATGGCGCTCGTGGATGTCACCGCGACCGGCGAAGATAATATTTTGAATACCGAACAGCTTCAGGAGCTCATTGCCGATGATTTAAAGTACCGCAACAAACAGCTCAAAAAACTCAAGGAAGAAGTTTTGGATTTGGAAGATATGGATGAAACCATATCGCTGACCGATTTTACCCTTGATGATTTCCGCATCGAACTGCTTCACTTTTTAGAGAGCAACCGGAAGCGTCTTCAGGAGAGCCCGCTCGGTCTTTACGCGCTTGTTCCCGCACCGGGCGGTCAATATGCGTCACTGATGAAAGACCGGGAATTTTCAGCCGGCGAAAAAGATATTATCAAGCCGGGCATTATTTTCTGCCTTGCGCAAAAAGGTGCAAGCGACGGCAACGAAGAAATTAATCCGTTAAATCCGTATTTTCTGGTTTACGTTCGTGATGACGGCGCGGTCAGATATAATTATACGCATGCCAAGCAGATACTGGAGATCTATCGCCTGCTTTGCCAGAATCAGCAGGCGCCTTATGAGACATTATGTGCGTTGTTTAATCAGGAAACCGGCAACGGGCACGATATGAAGAAGCACACGGAACTTTTGAAAAAAGCCGTGGAGCAGATTGTGCAGGTATTCAAAAAGAAAGGCTCTCAAAAACTGACATCCGATCGCGGTGCGCTGCTAATACCCAAAGATAAACAGCTCAAAGAAATGGCTGATTTTGAGCTTGTGACCTGGCTTATTGTGAGGTGAGAAATGCCGCTGACCCAAAAAGAGCTTGCAGTTATTTTGCAGGAGCGCGAAGGGTATCGCATTGAATTTAAAGAGCGGCTTGCCAATCTGGACAAAGAAATGGTGGCGTTTGCCAATGCCTCCGGCGGCAGGATTTTTCTGGGCATTACCGACGAAGGCAAAGTAGTCGGCACAATCTCTGATAATAAAATCAAAAGCCAGATACAGGATATCGCCAACAATTGCGACCCACCGGTAAAGATCCAACTGGAAGAATACAAAAATATCCTGGTCATCGACGTTTGGGAAGGAACCGATAAACCCTATCGTTGCGCCAGCGGTTTTTACACCCGGACGGGACCAAACTCACAAAAATTGAGCCGCGACCAGATTGTCAATTTTATTCAGGCGGAAGGTAAAATCCGCTATGACGAACTGATAAAAAGAAACTTTAGTATTAAAGATATAGATTCGGAAAAGATTAAGAGATTCCTTGAGTTATCAAGGATCTCTGCCGTTCTGGACAAGCCGCTTTTGTATAAAAATCTGGGTATCGGCGCGCGGCAGGAAGGCAAAGTGCTGTTCAACAATCTGGCCGTGCTCTTCTTTGCGAAAAACCTCAACGACATTTATTATCATACCGTTGTCACCTGCGCTCTCTACAAGGGCAAGGAAAAAGCCACTGTGCTGGATCGCAAAGATTATAATATTGATATGATATCCAATGTTGACCTGGCTATGAATTTCCTCAAACAATACCTGCCGGTGCGGTATGAATTTACCGGTGAATTGGCACGCAAAGAAATACCGGAATTGCCTTATGAAGCCCTGCGGGAAGCGCTGATTAACGCAGTCGTTCATCGCGATTATTTTGAAAAAGGCGCGAATGTGATGATGGAAATATTTGACGACCGCATCGAAATTACCAATCCCGGCGGTCTGGTCAAAGGCTTAACGCCGGAAAATTTCGGCACGGTTAGCATGTTGCGCAATCCGGGAATAGCCAACCTGTTTCAACGCATAGACTACATTGAAAAAATGGGCACGGGCATTGAACGAATCAAGCTGGCGCTGAAAGCTGCAAAAGTTCCGCCGGTGCGCTACGAGTTTAACCCTGTTTATATTAAGGCCGTTTTTCTCCGACCTAGGAAGTCCGGGGGGAAGACTGCCCAAGAAACTACCCAAGAAGCTGCCCAAGAAACTGCCCAAGAAAAAATTCTAAAATTAATAAAGAATAACCCTTCCATAACACGAAAAGATCTGGCGGATAAGACTGGCCTCAGCCCGGACGGCGTTAAGTATCATTTACAGTTGCTCAAAAAACAAGGCATCATCAAACATACCGGCGCAACGAAAAAAGGAAAATGGGCAGTAATTGAAGGATCAAATCAATGACCGATCAGGACATAAAACGGAATATTGACGCATCGTTAAAATCATTTTCATCAGGAAGCTTTTCCAAAAACGCATTGGCGCTTTTCGGCACGCTGGGCTACAACACATCCCGTCAGAATCCGTTCGCTCATAAAACAACTGCCGAATTTGAAGATAATTTCGGGCACGCCTTTGCCGAAAAGAATTTCAAGAAGGAAAAAGCCCGGTTTGACGAATGGAGATCCGTTGACCTTTTATTTCAGCTCTCCCGGGAAGAATTATCCAGCCAGCAGGGCCTGTTCGATTCCAATAAAATCAACTGGGTAGGCGAAGATGAAAAAACTGTTATTGAAACCTATCTTTTCTTCGCCATCGAACTGACACAGCCGGAATATTCGCGCACAGATCTGGCGCAAATAACCCGCGAAGTAAACAAAATCTTCCCCATGCCGGTCATGATTATCTTCCGGCATGGCCAGACGCTGACGCTTTCCATTATTGATCGCCGCCTGCATAAGCGGGATGCGCAAAAGGATGTCCTTAAAAAAGTCACGCTGATTAAAGATATTTCCATCGCCAGTCCGCATCGCGCCCATCTTGAAATCCTTTTTGATTTGTCGCTGGATGAACTGAAGCGCGTTTACAAATTCACCAACTTTGTCGAACTGCACCAGGCCTGGCAGAAAACGCTCGACACCAAGGAACTCAACAAGCGCTTTTACCGCGAACTGGCCAACTGGTATTTCTGGGCGATTAAGAATGTTTCCTTTCCCAATGATGTGGCTGACGACAAAGACGACACTGTTTTCAATTCGGAAAGTGTCATTCGGATGCTTACCCGTCTTATTTTCATTTGGTTTATCAAGGAAAAACACCTGATCCCGGAAAATATTTTTGATGAAAAAGAATTAAAGGGCATGGTGAAAAATTTCAACACGGCTGGCTCCACCGTTTACTACCGGGCTATTTTGCAGAATCTGTTTTTTGCCACATTAAATAAGAAAATTGATGAACGCGCCTTTGCCACGGACGGAGAATTTAAACAAAATATAAAACATTACGGCATCAAAAATTTGTACCGCTATTCGTCCGACTTTAACATTTCTAAAGAAGCGGTCATGAAAATGTTTGCCGGCGTGCCTTTTCTCAACGGCGGATTGTTTGACTGCCTGGATTTTGAAGATGAAAAAGGCAAGGTTTTGTATCTGGACGGCTTTTCCCGCAAACCAATAAAGCAGGCGCAGGTGCCGGATAAACTTTTCTTCGCCCGTGAGCATACCATTGACTTAAGCGATGTCTATGACGACAAAAAGAAAAAGAATGAAAAGGTCAAAGGCCTGTTTGAGATTTTCAATCACTACAAATTCACGATCACGGAAAACACGCCGATTGAAGAAGAAATCGCCCTCGATCCGGAACTGTTGGGCCGCGTTTTTGAAAATCTGCTGGCCAGCTACAACCCGGAAACCCAGACCACCGCCCGCAAACAAACCGGCAGTTTTTACACGCCGCGGGAAATCGTCAACTACATGGTGGACGAAAGCCTCAAAGCCTATCTCAAACAAAATCTGGAAACCGAAGCGAAACTGAAGCCGCATGATGCGGATGCCGGTCTGGATATTCTTTTCACCTACACAGAGAAAGAACATGCCTTTACCGGAAAGGAAACAAAGACGCTGATTGACGCCATTGATAACTGCAAAATACTTGACCCGGCCTGCGGCTCCGGCGCTTTCCCAATGGGCATACTGCACAAGCTTGTTCATATTCTGCACAAGCTCGATCCGCAAAATGAGAAATGGAAAGAGCGGCAGATTACCAAGGCCAGACAAATTGACGATCCGGCTATTCGGGAAAAATCTATTGCTGATATTGAAGCGGCGTTTGCCAATAATGAATTGGACTATGGCCGCAAACTCTACCTGATTGAAAACTGCATCTACGGCGTGGATATTCAACCCATCGCCACACAAATCAGCAAACTGCGCTTTTTTATCTCTTTAATTGTTGACCAGAAAGTTGACACATCTCGTGATAATTTCGGCATACGGCCATTGCCGAATCTGGAAACCAAATTTGTGGCGGCCAATACGCTGATTGGACTGGACAAACCGCAAGCCGGTGGACAAGCGAGCTTTGAAAATCCTGAAGTCAAAAAACTGGAAGATGAACTCAAGGAAATGCGCCATCAGTATTTCAACGCCCGGACGCGAACGCGGAAGCGGAACTGTCAGGAAAAAGATAAGGACCTGCGCAAGAAGATCGCCGAGCTGTTGGTCAAGGACGGCTGGAACAAAGACGCGGCGCGATCCGTGGCAGCTTTTGATCCATACGATCAGAACGCCTCCAGTCCGTTTTTCGATCCAGAATGGATGTTCGGCATAAAAGAAGGGTTTGATGTAGTCATTGGTAATCCGCCGTATAAAGTTGTTTCTAAGAAAGAACAAATTAGTTACAAAAACTATCTAACTATTAATTGTGGTGACCTGTATGCATATTTCTTCGAGAAAAGTATCACGAATCTATTAAAAGAAAATGGTATAATTTCATTTATTACAGCTTCTCTTTTTATAAAAGGATTAAAATTTGAATCACTAAGGACATTTTTAGAAACTAAAATACATTTAATTTATTTAGAAGTTCAAGGGGATAAAATATTTGAGAATGTTCAGATGCCAACAGCAGTGTTAATAGGCACCAAGGTTAATACAAAAGCGAATAATTGGAGTTTTGAAAACTTTATTCCTAATAACGATCTAATTATAAGGATTTCGCAAAATACAAAGCCTATCTCGAAAATATCTGGGGTCATGCGTGGCTTTGAGATTGGGAGAGATCAAGTATTTGATAACGGAGAAATCAAATTTATCACAGGTTCCAACATTAGCAAGTGGTCGATCAATAAGTTCAGCTACATTTCGAAAAATATTAAAAACCAGTATCAGAAAGATGATTATTACTTTAAAGGTGATAGAATTTTGATTCGTGAAACTGGTAGCGAGTTAACGGCATTATTTTTAGAAAACAAGCTTTATTGTAATAGAAGTTTATATTCTCTTAAGATACATGATAAAAAATATACGCCACAATTTGTGACTGCGATTTTGAATAGCAGTCTCATGCAATTCTACTATCAAGCTTTATTCAAAAGCGATACTGAATTATTTCCCAAAATACGTATTGCTCAAGTTAATCTTCTTCCTATAAAATATTCTAGCGATCAAGGTAAGTATAAAAAAATAGTTGATTTATTAATCTATTCCATTTCTGTTTCATCGGAAAAAGCAGTGTTATTTTTTGAGCAGCTTCTTAATGCCATGGTTTACGAACTTTATTTTCCCGAGGAAATCAAAGCTGCCGATGCCGAAGTGTTGAAACATTTAACGGACTTGCCGGAACTAAAAGACGATTGGAGCGACAAGAAGAAACTGGAAACCATCGAGAAAGTTTTTCAGGAACTGTCGGATGCAAAACATCCCGTATCCATCGCCATGGCCCGTCAAAAAACCATTCCCGAAATCCGCATCATCGAAGGCAGGGATCAATAGATTGCCGCACCCCGACACTCCGGATTCTCGGGCTGAGCGAGGCGAAAAGCAACAACGGTTATTTTGCTTTGACGACAAAGAAATCAAGGACGCGGTGGAGGCTTTTTCTATACAAATCGGTGGGCACAACCTGCCTCGATACAATAAGCCGGGGATTCAGGTTCTAGGGCAGACAACTTGTTGACAACTTTCTAAATTGGTTGACGATAAAGTCGTCAACCATCCTTCAAGGCGAAGGCTATGGACATTAAAAAACTGATCTTTCAATTTCTGGAGAAAAAGGGGCGTGTTGCAACGGCGGATCTCGTGAACAAAACGGGGCTTTCCAGAGCCTATGCGCAAAGATTTCTCAAGGAGCTGGCGGATGAGGGCGTGATTCTTCGGATCGGCAAGGCAAACCAGGCGCATTATGTTCTCCCCTCTGAAAAAGGAATCCTGTTGCCCCCGAGGGCTCGAAAAGTGTTGCTTAACAAGGGGTTGTCCGAGGACAAGGTGCTCGACGCCGTCAAAAGAGAAAGTGATGAGTCATTCCAATTCAGTAAAACCGGCGTAAGGGTGAAGCTGTATCACCAGGGGATTGAATACGTTTCCCGGTCGCAAGCCCGCAGAATAGTAGCGGGGCTGGAAAAATTCAAAATCATTGAACTTGACTTTGAAGGTGTGGAAACCGTAGGACAGGCCTTTGCCGATGAAATCTTCCGCGTCTGGCAGAATGCGCATAAAGAAATCAAGGTATTGATAAAAAATACCAATGAAAACATATTGTTCATGATACGCCGTGCGCAACACCAGTTGACGACTGGTTGACAACTTTTATAATGGGCTTTCAGAAAAGTTGTCAACAAATCATTGAAGAGTCTGACGCTGCCGCAGGCCGGTGAGAAGGGGGAATCATGGCGCGCGCATCGCTTCTCGCCGTGATTCACCTGTTTTGGTTATTCGTAAATGATTTCGTCCGCGGCTTCCGCTTCCGCGGCATCCAGCTCGCAGTCACGGGTCAGGCCCGCCGCCTTGGCCATGAAATACTCCCGGTACCATTCATGGGCGGTAATCATGGACATGACCTCGCTCGTTCCGGTCCAGATGGAGGCCAGCCGCACGTCGCGGTGGATGCGCTCGATCGGCAGAATGTTCGTGTAGCCGATTCCGCCGCAGACCTGCATGGAATTATGAACGACCTTCTGGCAGGACTCGGTGATGAATTTCTTGGATTCCGACACCATGCGCCGGATGCGGTTCATGTTGACGCCGCCGTCCACCGCGCGCGCCGTTACGTAGGCCATTGCACGGGCGGCATCCAGAAGCATGATCGCCTCGGCCACCTGAAAGCTGACGCCCTCGAACTGGGCGATGATCTGGCCGAAGGCTTTTCTTCTGGTGGTGTAGTTTGTGGCCACTTCCAGGGCCGGACGAGCCGCGCCGATGGTCATGGCCGCCGTGCCGAGCCGCTCCGGAATCATCATGGTGTTGAAGACGTCATAGGCGCCGTTGACCTGGCCGACGACATTGGCTTTCGGCACTTTGGCGTCCTTAAAGACCAGACGCGCCGTTCCGCCGCCGCGGCATCCCATCAGACCGTAAAGATATTTCGTTTCCACGCCCGGACCGCGATCCACGATAAACGCGGTGATGGATTTCTGCGGCTTGGTTTTGGGGTCGAAGTCCGTCTTGGCGTACAGCAGAAAGAAATCCGCTCCCTCGCCGCCGACGATGAAACGCTTTTGGCCGTTGATGAGGAAGTGATCTCCCATGTCTTCGGCTTTGGTGGTCGCTCCGAAGAAGTCGGAACCGCCCCGGGGCTCCGTCAGGCATTCCGCGGCAAAAAGATCGCCCCTCAGGAGCGGTTTGACATATTTTTCCTTCTGTTCATCCGTGCCGTGGCGGATAATCGCATCGCAGACCAGTTCCGCCCCCACGCCGAAGACGCAGGCCATTTCGTAGCCGAGAGTTCCGATTTCCTCCATGAGCATGCAGGTGGTGACCCAGTCCAGATCCCGTCCGCCCCATTGTTTCGGATAACGGCATCCCAGAAGATTCCTTTTTCCGGCTTCGCTTAAGAATTCCTTGGGGAACTTGATTTTATCCGCGTCCATGTCGAGAATCGTCTGACGGGGGATCGACTTGACAAATTCCCGCGCCTCATCGCGGATTTTGAGCTGTTCTTTGGACAAAAGATAATCAAACATAATCTGATTCCTTTCTATATATAAATGAACCCGATTCATCACGATCAAGGAAATTCAAAACCGCATAATCATATCAACAGGCGGTTTTCCTTATAAATGACTTTGCCTTTCCTGATGATGTCGCTAACAAATTCCGTTTTGTCGTCGCTGAAATAGGCGTCCCGGCTGAAGGGCAACGGCTCGATGTCCGTATCGCTCTGCCGGCGAAGGCGGAAGAGCGCCTTCATTTCTTCATAGGGGTCCTTGCCGAAGTCGTCTGAAAAAACAGCCACATCAATATCGCTGTCATCATTAGCCCGGCCTTCCGCATAAGATCCGTAGAGGACAACGGCATAAATATCGTATTTTTTCCTGATCAGGGCAACGAAATCTTTTAATTCTTTTTCTACAAAATCCGAGCTTTTAGCCATTGGAACAGCTCCTGTGTTTTATCAATATCCAGTATTGGATTGTCTTTTCACTCATGACTCGCGTCCTGCATTCCGTGCGTGGGCGCCTTTCTGTGTTACCGTTTTGCCAGAATTATTCGGATCATCGCTATATTTCAAATTCCAATGGCGGCCTAATGTTTTGATTCAAAGTCCATCAAGTTCAGCCCAGACTGGCGCAGGATGGAGTTGAAAGTGCCAACAGGCATAATCTTTCTTGGGTGAGGCACGATAACGACGCGGCTTTCTCTGCGGAATTTCCGGTGGCTTCCTGTCTGCCCTGTTTCGGTGAAACCATTTTTCAGCAGCACGGATATAACCTGCGTTGAGGAATATCGTTTAGGCATTAATAACGGCTTCTCCAACCGCGGCATCTTCGACGGTTTGAAACAGACGTTGGGTGTCTTCATCAGCAAGATAAAGCTCAACGGCATCCCTGAGGTTGGCAATGGCTTCTTCACTGGTTCTGCCGAAGCTGCTGACATCAACGTTCAGGCATTGCGAAACAAAAAACTCACCTTCGCGATAAACAACATATTTTAAAGATTTCGGCATAATGACTCTCCTGTTTGTTCCATTTTTTTCTGGAGCAATCATGCTGATTGCTCTGAAATATCCCGGTTCAATCGGCAAGATTGATCCGGCTATGATTGCAACCAGATGGTTCGTAAGTTATTTAATACAATAAAAGAATAGATTCCGCAACGTAATGATTCCCAACGGGATGCCCGTGTCCTCGTTTGATATGACACCATATCCGATTCAAAAGAAAACAAAATACTGTGGGTGCTGAAGCTGGCCATGGAAAGCTGTGAAAAAAAGAAGGCCGGATATGCTAAACATATTCGGCCTTGAAATTGATTATCAGCTTGTTACTTTTAAAATGAACGGTCGAGGCCGCTCCCTACAAAACAGGATTTCATTTCCCTTTAAAATCCGGCGGGCGTCTTTCCAGGAAAGACATCATGGCTTCTTTCAAGTCGTCCGACATCAGCAGGATGGCATTTTTCTGGACGGCCAGCGCCATGCCTTCGTAAACATTCACATAACGGCTGAAGTTGAGGACTTCCTTGGTGTATTTGATGCCCAGCGGAGCGTTGGCGGCGATCTGCGCGGCCAGTTTTTGCGCTGCGGCCATGAGGCTTGCCTGATCGGCATAAATGCCGTTTAGAAGCCCTGTTTTCTCGACGTCCCGCGCTGTGTAGTTGGCTGCGGTGTAGGCCATTTCGCGGGCAAATCCCTGGCCGACGATTTTCGGCAATCTCTGCAATACGCCCATGTCCGCAACCAGGCCGATGGCGGCTTCCTTCAGGCAGAAGACCGCGTCTTCCGTTGCCAGGCGGATGTCGCAGGCGGAAATCATATCCAGGCCGCCCCCGATGCATTTTCCGTGAACGGCGGCAATGACCGGCTTGGGGCATTCTTCAATAAAGTTGCAGCAATCAAACAAGGGCTGGGATTGTCGAATCACGTCCAGAACAACCTTGGCCTGCTGGCTGGCGCCGGAAGCCGCTTCTTTTAAATCAAGCCCGGCGCAGAAGATCCGCGCCTTGCTGCAGAAGATGATCGCGCGGACATCGTCGTTTGCGCCCAGTTCTCGAAACACCGAGGCGATTTCCGAGGCAAACTCCAGGCTCAGGGCGTTTAGCGCATCGACGCGCGCCATGGCCACCGTGGCCACATAATTTTCGATTTTCAAATCAATGTACTTGTACGGCATATATTTTCTATCCTCCTTTGGGAATATTTCTTCAATGCGGGCGGTAAAATACGACAAATGTGCCTATTTGTCTATTTCATTTTCTCTTTTTCAGATGCCGCTCCAGGCGGTTCAAGCCTTCTTTGATATTTTCCAGGGACGTGGCGTAGGAGAAGCGCAGAAATCCTTCGCCCCCGCTGCCGAAGTCGATGCCGGGGGTCACGCCGACTTTCGCCTGCTTTGTGATTCGGAAAGCCTCCCGGTAAGAGTCGGCAAAGAATCTTCGCCCATCGGCAAACACGTAAAACGCGCCGGTGGGTTCGACATGGATCACAAAACCCATGTCCGTCAGACGCGTAAGCATGTAGCGGCGTCGTTCGTCGTAGGTTCGAATCATGGCCTTGACGGCCGTTTTGGTTTTCGTAAGCGCCGCGATGCCCGCCCACTGAATGAACCCGTTGGCCGAGATCATGAAGTTCTGATGAATGCGCTGCATGACGGCACTGAATTTTTTGGGGAAGATCAGGTAGCCCAGGCGCCAGCCGGTCATCGCGTAGAGCTTGGAAAACCCGTTGATGACAAAGGCCCGGTCCGTGAATTCCAGGATGGAATGCGCCTTGTCCCCATAAACCAGACCGTGGTAAATTTCATCGGAAATAATATACGGCGCGTCAAACCGGGCAATGCCCCGTAAGTGCTCTTTGTTCATCACAATGCCTGTCGGATTGCACGGGGAATTGATGATGATGCCTTTCGTCCTTCGGCTGATTTTTTTGGCAATGTCTTTGTGCCGGTATTGAAATCCTTCTTCCGGGTAGGTTTGAATTTCCCTGAGCTTGCCGCCCGCCGCCCCGATGAAATTCTGATAGCAGGGATAGCGCGGGTTGGAGACGATCACTTCGTCGCCGTGATCCAGAAGCGCGAGCATCGCAAACAGCAGAACCGGCGATGTTCCGGTGGAGATGAGGACCTGGTCGGGCGTGATCGAAACGCCGTATTCTTTTCGATAGTAATCGCAGACGGCCTGCCTGAGCTCGAGGAGCCCCAGGGCGTGCGTGTAGCGGGTTTTGTTGTTTTTGAGCGCAACGATGGCCGCGTCGATGACCGCTTTGGGCGTGGGGAAATCAGGCTCGCCCACTTCCATGTGAATGATGTGTTCGCCTTTTCGTTCCAGCGCTTCGGCTTCGGCCATGACGTCCATGACGATGAAAGACGTGAACCGGGATGCTCGTTTTGAAATCATAAAAACCTTTTATTCATTAATCGCAGGGAACAGTCGCGACTGTTCCCTGCCTCTCTATGGTGAATCCCTGAATTTTTCAACTTCCTTTTTGCGGCGGGTGCGGGAAACAGTGGGCGCGGGAGGATGCTTTTGCGCCCGTTGCCGGTTCCCGCTCCAGCCGCAGGTGATGCATTATTCTCCACCCGGTGAGGAGATATGCCCCTTTGCGCCTCCACTGGGAAAAAGAATTTTGGCGGAGGTGAAAAAACTTCCATCATTTCAAACCAATAGCTGCCGCGCCTTTTCGCTTAAAATGGCATGTTCGTTGCTGTATCGCAGGCAACAAAGAGGCTCTGAAACAGGGCTTACTAAAAAGATCACAAGGAGGAATTTCAGATGAAGCGTTTAGCATTGTTTGTAGTGGCGGCGGTTTTTGCATTCACGACCATGGCCATCGCGGCTGAGAAGCCCGCGGCGGCGCCGGCGGCAGCTCCCGCGGCAGTAGCGGAGCCCGCAAAGGCTGATGTGAAGAAAGAAGAGAAGAAGGCCGTAAAGAAAGTGAAGAAGGCGAAAGCAAAGAAGGCCGAAAAGAAGGCTGAAGAAGCAGCGCCGGCAGCGAAGTAAGTTTTCCAGCGGAAGCGACAAGAAAAAGGGACGGGTTTTCACCCGCCCCTTTTTTTATTTCCAACAAACCGTATGTTGCGTTTGGCAACTTGCCTGCGGATCATGCTTCATCGGCGGCAAATTCGGCCAGCGCCTCCAGCAGTCTCGCCTTTTTGATCGGCTTGGTCATATGTCCGGTGCATCCCGCGTCGAGGCTTTTCTTTTCGTCCTCTTTCAGGGCGTAGGCGGTCAGCGCAATAATGGGAACGGCGGTCCTTGCCTGCGCTTTTTCCCACTGACGGATCTCGCGGGTGGCCGTATAGCCGTCCATCACGGGCATCTGCATGTCCATGAAAACAATGTTGAAGTTTCCCGCCTTCACAGCCTCGACGGCGACGGCGCCGTTTTCCGCCATGTGAAGCCGGTGCGGCGTCTTTTTCAGGTAGGTCGAAATCAGAAGCCGGTTGTCCTCGTTGTCTTCCACGAGAAGAATGTTCAAAGATTTTTGCGCGGCGGCGGCAGCGGGTGCACTTCCGGCTTGTGGCTGTGCCTCCTCCTTCTTTCCCAACTCTCCGCAGATGGCTTCCTGCAGATCATTGCGCTTGACGGGCTTGTAAAGAAACCGGTCGATGCCGATTTTTTTCGCCGCCGCAATGTCCTCCTGCGGATAGCCGGAGGAGAGCATGATGACGGCCAGCGACGACCACTTCGGCTCCTTGCGGATTTCCACCGCCGTCGTCAGACCGTCCATTCCGGGCATCTGATAATCGAGGATGACAAAATCATACGGTTTGCCGGATACCTGCGCCTCCCGGAGCGCCTCGAGGCCGGACGGACCGCTGTTCACGGAAGAGACAACGGTTCCCCATTGGGTCAGCATCTCCCGAAGAATCAGGCGATTGTTGGCGTTGTCGTCGATCACCAGGGCGCGGCGCCCCGTCAGATCGACCAGCGCGCAGGCGTCTTCTACGGGCGTCATCTCGGTCTGCATCGCAAAAGGCGCGGTAAAGGAAAAAACGCTCCCCTTTCCTTCTTTGCTTTCAACGGTGATCGTTCCGCCCATCAGATCTACGATGGATTTGGAAATGGTGAGCCCCAGCCCCGTTCCCCCGTACTTGCGCGTGGTGGAAGAATCGGCCTGCGTGAAGCGCTCAAAGATGTTTTGGATTTTGTCGGCTGGAATTCCGATGCCCGTGTCCTTCACGGAAAACATCAGATCCACGGTATGGTGCTGCGCGTTGACGGCGGACGAATGGGCGGGCTTCACCTCCAGCAGGATTTCTCCCGATTCGGTGAACTTGATGGCGTTGCCGATGAAGTTGATGAGCACCTGGCGCAGGCGCGTGGGATCGCCCATCAGTTTGGTCGGCACTCCCGGCGCGACCCGGCAGGCCAGCTCCA